>JAABUR0100000241.1_pt1 | contig 127308 bp, 118 predicted proteins | sample 5560091 | NCBI WGS metagenome assembly JAABUR01 (sample SAMN10711879, study PRJNA513375) | rock metagenome | isolation source: Antarctica rocks | place: Antarctica: Victoria Land, University Valley sud | reverse complement strand
TCACCAAGGACCAGATCGCCGCCGTGAATATCACCGGACACGACTGGCACCCAGAGTGGAACTACCGCATCGCTCCCGCCAACCACTCACCCTAACCCCGGCCCACAGTTATTGATCCGCGAGCCCTAACGCTGGCGGCTGCATCAGCTCCGGCGCCCACAAAGTCGGCACGCGCGACTGCGACCCGGTCGGCAAGACATGGACGTACACCGACGACGCCAACGGCAACCGCAGCGGCAAGAGCGATCCTTGGCTTTGAGTTTCCGTGCCCGCTTCGCGGGCCCGCGCGGGCGGGTGAAAATGGGCGATGATCCGGGGGTCGTCCGCAACGCCGATCTTGTGTTTGGTGCTCCTGAGCCCGTCTTGAGTTTGGCGTGTGGGGTCTCCCCGGAGCTCCGGATTGTGCTGTGAGCACGCCGTATGTCTTGAGGCCCCTGGGCGGCGGTTCGTGGTGTCGACCGATCGAAGGGAGCAGGAGTGGAGACGATTGTTGAGCGTCCGGCGGCGCTGGATGTCCACAAGGCGCAGGTGACCGCGTGCGTGCGCGTGCCCGCGGCGGATGGCAAGGGCCGCGAGCAGCATGTGGCCGAGTTCGCGACGACCGTGCGCGGGTTGTTGGCGTTGCGCGACTGGCTGGTGTCCTGCCGGGTGCAGCAGGTCGTGATGGAGGCGACCGGCGTGTATTGGAGGCCGCCGTGGGCGATTCTGGAGGACGAGTTCGAGTGCATGCTGGTCAATGCGAGGCACGTGAAACAGGTCCCCGGGCGCAAGACGGATGTCGGTGATGCCGAGTGGCTGTGCCGCTTGTTGGAGGCCGGGCTGCTGCGCGCGAGCTTCGTGCCGCCCAAGCCGATCCGGCAGCTGCGGAACCTGACGCGGTATCGCAAGACGCAGATCCAAGAGCGCCAGCGGGAGGCCAACCGGCTGCACAAGGCGCTTGAGGACACCGGGATCAAGCTCGACTGCGTCGCCACCGACATCCTCGGGAAGTCGGGTCGGGACATGCTCGACGCGCTCTGCCAGGGCACGACGGACCCGGTCGTGTTGGCCGACCTGGCGCGCAGGCAGATGCGCAAGAAGATCCCCGCGCTCCGCGAGGCGCTCGAGGGCCGCTTCGACGCCCATCACGCGTTGTGGATTCGGGGCGATCTTGCGCCACATTGATTTCCTCGATGAGCAGATCGACCAGCTGTCCGACGCGATCGAGGAGCAGATCCGCCCTTTCGCCGCGGCGGTTGAGCTGCTCTGCTCGATGACCGGCATCCAGCACCGAGGCGCCGAGTGCATAATCGGCGAGATCGGCGCCGACATGTCGGTGTTCCCCAGCGAGAAGCACCTCGCGGTCCTGGGGCGGGCAGTGCCCCGGCAACGACCAGTCTGCCGGCAAGCGCCGCTCGGGCAAGTCCCGTAACGGCTCCAAGTACCTCGATTACGCGCTCGAGGAGGCCGCGATGGCTGCGCTCCGAGCCAAGGAGGGCTACCTCGCCGCGCAATACAAGCGGCTCAAACCCCGCCGCGGCCACAAGAAAGCGCTCGGCGCGGTCAAGCACTCGATGCTGTGCGCGATCTGGCACATGCTCTCCAGCGGCGAGCTCTACAACGACCTCGGCGGCGACTACTTCACCAAGCGCGACCCCGAACGCCAAACCCGCCGGCTCGTCGCTCAGCTCGAACGCCTCGGACACCGCGTCACGCTGCAGGAGGCGCAGCTGGCAGTTTGAGCGTTATTTCCTGTCAGCACGGACCTCGGGCAGTGGTCCCGGAGGGCGCTCGTGCCCGATTCCGACCACGTCGCCCGGCAGGCAGTACGTCGAAGGGGCCGGAGGACACCGCAAACCCGGCGTTTCGGAGCTTCCCGAGCAGCGCAGATCGGAACCATCTCTTCAGGGTTCGGAGAAGACTGCGTGGCCGCCGACGCGGCGCCAGCGGATCGCAAGCTCATCGTCGCTCTCGACCCACTCGAACGTCGCTCGCCCATCCGGGCCGGCAAAGCTCCACGTCATCTCCCACACCCCGGGGGCACCCTGCAGGCGCTTCACGCGCAGTCCCTTCGGCCACGGGGCTCCTGGCTCTGCGGCGTGCTGCTCAGCCGCCGGAGCGAACTGCTCAACGGCGACACGACGGAACAGCGTCCGCTCGTTGTCGGAGAGGCGGCGGACGTCTGCGTCGAAGCGCGGGGTGCGCTCGTACTTCACCCGCGCGAGGGAGTCGCGTCAATATCCGAGAACATCGCCTCGATGTCGTCGGATACGCGCGTGCGCCCAGCCGCCACGTCGTCCTCCACCTCGTGTTCCATCCCCTGCCAGCGCTCAGTCCAGAACCACGCCTGGTCGGTGCGGTGCGGAAGGACGGGATGGAGCTCGATCACCCCATCGGGGCGGCCGATGACCTCGACCTGCGCGCCCGGTTCGTCCAGGCGATACCGACGGCGCACGTCGGCCGGAAGGGTGATCGATCCTCGACTGCCCGATAAGGCGACGAACTGCGAGCTACGGCGTGGCTTTCCCATTACTTCCATCGTGACAGATCGACAGATCGTCTTTCCGTCCGAGCCGCTGAGAAAGCCCTAGCGCCGCGCCCCGCTCCGAGCGTGCTCGGCGATGAACGCCTCGGTCAGCGCCCGGGCCTCGTTGTCGGGCCGTTGGGTGTGCGGCGACTTCATCAGATAGGAGGAGGGTCCGTCCAGCTGCCCGGCCACGCCGTGGTTGAGCGCAAGCTTGGCGCAGCGGACGGCGTCGGTGACGATCCCCGCCGAGTTCGGCGAGTCCCACACCTCGAGCTTGAGCTCTAAGTTGAGCGGTACGTCGCCAAAGGCCTGGCCCTCCATGCGGATGTGCGCCCACTTGCGGTCGGTGAGCCACGGCACGTAGTCCGAGGGGCCGATGTAGACATCGTCGGCCGGGAGCTCGTGGTCGAGGATCGAGGTGACCGCGTTGGTCTTGGAGATCTTCTTGGACTCCAGGCGCTCGCGCTCGAGCATGTTGTAGAAGTCCATGTTGCCCCCCACGTTGAGCTGGGAGGTGCGCAGCATCTTGACCCCCCGCTCGCCGAAGAGCCGGGCAAGCGTGCGGTGCACGATCGTCGCGCCGACCTGCGACTTTATGTCATCGCCGACGATCGGCAGTCCGGCCTTGACGAAGCGCTCGTTCCAGTAGTCCTCGCGGGCGATGAAGACCGGGATGCAGTTGACGAACCCGCACCCGGCATCGAGGATCTGCTCGACGTACCACTTGGTCGCCTGCTCGGAGCCCACGGGCAGGTAGGACACGACGACGTCGGTCTGGGTCTCCTGGAGGATCTCGGAGATCGGCGCCGTCGGTCCCGGCGCCTTGGTGATCCGCTCCTTGAGGTACTTGCCCAGGCCGTCGTGGGTCATGCCCCGGTGCACGGGGACGTCGAGGTGGCCGACCTCGGCGAAGGTCAGCGTGTTGTTCTGACCGGAGTGGATGGCCTCGGAGAGGTCCTTGCCCACCTTCTCGGCGTCGATGTCGAATGCCGCCGAGAACTCGATGTCTCCGACCCGATAGCCGCCCAGGTCGACGTGCATGAGGCCGGCAACCGCCTCAGCCGGGTCGGCGTCGCGATAGTGCTGGACGCCCTGGACGAACGATGAGGCGCAGTTGCCGGCGCCGATGATGGCGACGCGGACCTTCTCCTGCTGGCGTCCGCGGGGGTCGGCGGCCGTTGTCGCCGTGGCTGCCCCCGAGGCGGCGGGGGCCGTCGTGGGCGCGGCGGGCCCCGGGGCGGGCTGGGCGACGCCGTGGGCGCCGTTGACTGAGGGGGTGGAGGTCTGGTTCACGGAGGGTCGGGTCCTTTGCTGGGGGCTCGTGGTCGTGAGACGAAAGCTCCGCCGCAGGCCACTGGGATGGCTCGCCCTCGTGGAGGGCCCACCAGGGACTCAACGTCGTCCGCGCCCGCCGGTTACATCAGCCTCCGCCGCTTTGACGCGTCGGGGAGGGCCGTCGGGGGCATAGTCGCCCTGTGGCCCCGAGCACGACCATCTCTGTCCGGCTCATGCCCGACGAGCGCGCACCCGCCGACGCGCGCCACGTGGTCCGTGATGCGCTGGCCGGCAGCGAGCCGGCCTGGCGCGAGACGGCAGCGCTCATCGTCAGCGAGCTGGTGACCAATGCGCTGCGCCACGGCGCGCCGCATCCCACCGACCACATCGTCCTGCTCGTCGAGCGTTCGCGCGAGAGCATGCGCATCGAGGTGCGCGACCCGGGGCGCGGAGCAACCACGCCCCAGCCCCGCGCGCCCCAGGGGGCCGCTGGCGGCTGGGGGCTGATGCTGGTCGAGCGCCTGGCCGACCGCTGGGGCTACGCCGAGGATGGGGGCGGCACGCTCGTGTGGGCCGATATCGGCGCTCCCGAGTAGTCGCGGTCGAGACTCTCAGACCGGCGGCGCGGCCAAGAGCGCGCGACGCACGTGCAGGATGCGCTGGACCGTGGTGAACACCGTCAGCCCGGCCAGCACGTAGACCGCCGGAGCCAGCAGCTGGAAGTCGCCGAGCGAGGCGCCGCGCGCGAAGACGAGACCGACGGAGAGGATGACCACACGCACGGGTCGAGTGGCCAGGCCCACCTTGCACTCGACGCCCAGCGCCTCGGCGCGGGCGCGGGTGTAGGAGACCATCAGCGAGCCCAGGACGGCGAGCACAACCGCGGCCACGGCCACCTCGTCGTGGCGGACGGCGAAGTAGGCGCCCACCGTGGTGAGCACCAGCCCCTCCTCCATGCGGTCGAGGGTGGAGTCCAGGAAGGCGCCGAACGGTGTCCCCTTGCCCGACATGCGGCTGTAGCGCCCGTCCAGGGTGTCGAGCACCGACCCCAGCACGAAGGCGACGCCGGCCAGGAAGAACAGCCGCTCCAGGACCAGGGCCGCGGCCAGCAGGTTGCCGGCGAAACCGGTGAGCGAGATCGCATTGGGCGTCAGGCGCGACTCGATGAGCCGGTTGCGCATCGCCGCTGAGAGCACCGGTGCGGACGGCGCGCGGCGCGGCGGGCGAGCCGCGCCGGGCGGGGCCGCGGGGCCGGCCATCAGGCCGTTGCGGCCATCAGGCTGGCGCCTCGGCTGCCGACCGCCCTCCGGGCGCGAAGGCCCACGCGTGGGGACGCAGCTGCCCGATCCGGCGGGCGCTCCAGGCCGCGCTCCCGGCCACCGCCGCGCCGCAGACCACGTCGAACCAGAAGTGGTTGCCCGTGGCGATGACCACCCAGATGATGAAGGCCGGGTAGGCCCAGAACAGCGCCCGCAGCGCCCGCGGGCCGACCAGGCGCGCAAGCGTCAGGCCGAGCATGAGGCTGAAGGCGACGTGCATGCTGGGGATGGCGGCATACGGATTGAAGATCGCGTTGACCGTCGCGTTCTCGGCCGGGACCCCGGTCAGCTGGGCCACGGTGTCGGTGAAGCCCCACTCGGGCACCAGCCGCGGGGGCGCGGTCGGAAACACCACGTAGAGCACCAGCGCCATCGCCATCGCCACCATGAACATGTTCCGCACGAAGTAGAAGCTGCGGTTGTGGCGCAGGTAGATGAAGACCAGCAGGGCCAGCGCGATCGTGAACTGCGAGTTCAGATAGGCCCAGTCGGCGATGGTGATCAGCCAGTGCTGGGAGGTCGACCAGCGCTGGATGGCCGGCTCGAAGAAGGTGTGCAGCCCCCGTTCGAGCCCGATCACGTGGTTGGCGTTGCTGAAGGCGCTGATGTCCTGGTTCCAGACCGCGCCGCGGACGAGCGAGTAGCCGTAGTAGGCCACCAGGCACAGCGCGATCTGACGCACCGCATCGAGCCCGCCGCGGGGCAGCACGCGCCCGGGGAGGCGGCGGAGGCGGAGGGCGGCGGGCGCGGGGAAGGTCAAGTCAGGGCAGGGTAGCGGCGGGTTTGTGTCCCTACCTACTCCGGCAGCGCGGCGTGGTAGCACCGATCCGTCCCAGCGCGAAGCGCGCCGCGACGCGCACCGGGCCCGGGCCCGTCACGTGTACGCGGGTGAACCCGGACGGTCCGGGGCCGACGCATCCGCGACCGGCCACCAGCGCCCAGTAGGGCGTGAAGCGCACCCGCACGTCGAGGGTGCCGGCTGCCGCCGCGTCCACGGCAAAGCCTGTCGCTCCCAGCGATGTCAGGCGTCCCGGACCGGCCAGCAGCCCGGGTGCCCCCAGCACCGCGTAGATGCTCCAGTGCGCCGTGCGCTGAGCCAGGGCCAGCCAGGGCGCCCCCGCCCGGATGAGCCTCGCCTCGTCGCGCCCCGCCGGGGCGAGCGCCACATCGGGCAGCGCCACCCAGCGCACGCCGAGACCGTCGAGCCAGCGCCGGTAGGCGTCGGGCCGCAGCGCGCCGTCGTGGAAGAGGCCGTCGTAGCGGACGTCGAGCTGTCCCTCCCAGCCCCGGGCCAGCGCTACGCTCCGGGCCAGCAGCGCCGTCTCCCAGTGAGCGCGGGTGAAGGGCACCTCGATGCGCACCGGCTGCGCCGGCTGGGCGGCCAGGAAGCGCAGTACCGGGGCGTAGTAGCCGGCGTGGGTCGAGGCGTCGGCCTTGCCCACCTCGCGGATCGGCCCCCACACCTCGTAGACGGCGAGGGGCAGCGCCAGTCCGGCGAGCAGCCAGCCGCGGCGCAGGCGCCCGGCGCCGACAAGCAGCGGGCCGGCCAGCAGCGCCGCCGGGCGGGTGGCGTTCGATCCCATGGGAGAGGGGATGGTCAGCGCCGCGAGCGTGCCCAGGGCGTAGAGCCCAGCGCCCGCCCGCAAAACGGTGCGGCCCGGTTCGACAGCGACCGCGACCCCGACGGCGATGGCGATGACCAGCATGGCGGCCACGGGGGAGAAGGGCTCCGCCCCCCCCTCGGGGAAGGTGATCGACAGGGCCACCGTCGCCCCGAGGGCGCCGGCCCCGGTGATCAGCGCGCCGCGCCGGGCCCTCGACGGCCCGGCCAGCGCCACCGCTCCGGCGGCCATCAGCAGGAAGAGCCCGGCCACCGGGCTGGTCAGCGAGCAGACGACGGCCAGGATCCCGGCTGCCGCCCTTCGCCCGCGCGACAGCGCGATCAGCGCCGCGAGGCCTATCGCGGTTCCCAGCACGAAGGTGAGCCGGCCGATGAGCAGCTCCCCCAGGGTCCCCAGCGCGAACCAGGCGGCGGCGGGCGGAGCCCGGCGCCCGAGCCGCTCAGCCGCCAACCACCCGAAGGCCATCGCCGCCGCCACCGCCGCCAGCGCCCCGGTGACCCGGGCGCCGAGCAGCGCGCCCAGCGGAGGGAAGATCAGGCTGTAGCCCGGCACGTGGTGACCGGCGAACCACTGGTCGTCCCAGACTGAGAGCCCGTGCTGGGCGAAGAAGCCGGCCCGGTAGACCTGGGCGGCGAGGTCCGGCGTGCGCGGCGCGAGGACCAGCCAGCCCAGGGCGCACGCCCCGGCCAGGGCCCCGGAGGCTCCGGCCAGCCCGCCGGGCCTGCGCAGCGTCCCGCTCCAGCGGTCTAGGCCCGGCACCGAGGCCCTCGGTCCACCAGCCGGTCCAGCGCGAAGCGGGTGACCACCCGCACCAACCCCGGGCGCCGGACGGTGAGAAGGGTGAGCCCGCCGGGGCCGTCGGCCACGCAGCCACTCCCCGAGGCCAGCGCCCAGTAGGGCGAGAAGCGCTCGCGGACCAGCAGGGTCGCTGGCCGGTCGGCTTCGAGCGCGAATGAGCTGACCCCCAGCGCCGCGAGCCGCCCGGGGCCGACGACCAGGCGTGCCTGCGCGCGCTCCCATACCTGCCAGTGGGCCGAGCGGAAGACGGGCCGCAGCCCGATCACCGCGTCGGAGCGCAGCAGCGCCGCCTCCTCGCGCGCGGACTTGTCGAGTTGCGCGTCGGGCAGGGCGACGAAGCGCACCCCGGTGGAGTCGAGCCACGCGGCGTAGGCGGCCGGGGTGAGTCGTCGCGTTGCGTAGAAGAGGGCGTTGTCGCCCCGATCGAGCTGGCGCTCCCAGCCGCGGGCGAGCGGGTAGCGGGGCGCGACCCGGGTGGCCTCGTAGTGGCTGAGGGTGAAGGGGATCTCCACCCGGAACGGAGCGGCGCCCTGGCGGTCGAGGAAGCCGAGCAGGGGTGCGTAGTAGGCGCTGGTCACCGATGGGTCTGCGTCGCTCTTGCGGATGTCGCGCACCCCGTCGGCCCACTGGAACGCGACGGCCCCGAGCCCGACCGCGATGGCCGCCGCGGCCCACGCGCCCGCCGGCTCGGGCCGCCGCAGCCCGGCGCGCCGGTCGAGCAGCAGCCCGATCAGCAGCGGACCGGCGAGCAGGGCCGGCAGCCGTGAGGTGTTGCCCCCGAGCGGGGTGGCGGCCGCGTACGCCGCGACGCAGAGCACGAGCGAGAACGCGCCGCCCCAGGCGAGCGTCCGCGAACGCTGGCTGCCCCGCCACGCGGCAGCACCGACCAGCGCGCTGGCGAGGACGGAGTGCCACAGAGCGGAGAATGCGTAGGGCTCGGAGCCGCCTTCGGGGAAGGCGAGCGCGAGCAGGCCCACCGGGGCGAGCGCGGCTGCGGCGAGCAGGAGGCCGAGGCGCCGCCCGGCGCCGAGCCACCACGCCGCTGCGGCCAGGGCCAGGTCCAGGGCCGCCACCGGACTGACCAGGGCGCAAACGACGGCAAGGGCCAGCGCCGGTCGGCGCCGGGCGTGGCTCGCCGCGACCAGCGCCCACAGTCCGACGGCCAGGCCGAGGGCGAAGGGCAGCCGACCCGAGAGCAGATCGCTGAGGGTGGCCAGCGCGAACCAGTACGCGGCCAGCCGTCCCGCGCGACCGAAGCGCTCCACCGCGAGCACGGCGAAGCCGGCGGCAGCCACCGGTGCGCTGAGCGCGCCCACCGCCTGGGGGCCTACGACCGCGGCCAGGGGCGGGAACAGCACGCTGTAGGCCGGGGTCAGATGGCCCGAGTACCACCCCCCGTCCCAGATGGCCAGGGGGTGGTGGGCGAACAGCCAGGCGCGGTAGAGGTGGGCGGCCAGGTCGGCGCTCGGCGGATCGAGCGCCAGCCACACGGCGGCGGGTACGGCGGCGATCGCCGCGGAGACGAGCGCCGTGCGCCGCATGCCGACAGCCTAGGGTGCGGCAACCGGCAGGACGCCCGCTACCTGGGCCGCCGGCGCCCCCGGCCTGGAGGCCCAGTCACTAGGGTCCGTTGGGTGGTGGGCACGCTCTGTCTGGGTGAGGCGCTCGTCGATCTCGTGACCGAGGCGCCGGTGGGGTCGCTGGCCGACGCACGCGCCTTCGTGCCGCACGCCGGAGGGGCGGTGGCCAACGTATGTGTGGTCGCCGCGCGCCACGGGGCTCGCGTCGCCCTCGCTGGCGGCGCTGGCGACGACGCCTGGGGTCGATGGGTGCGCGACCGGCTCGTGGCCGAGGGGGTCGACGTTCGCCACTTCACCCTCGTCCAGGGCCGTCGGACCCCGGTCGCCTTCGTCACCGTCGACGGCGCCGGCGAGCCCTCGTATGAGATCTACGCCGAGGGACTCAGCGATGGGTTGCTCACCCTCGAGGGGAGCCTGGACCAGGCGGTGGCCGAGGCCGACGCGCTGTTGCTCTCGTCCAACAGCCTCGTCGGCGAGGCCGAGCGCTCGTTGACCATGCGGGCGCGCGAGCTCGCCCTCGCTGCCGGCCGGCCCGTGCTGTTTGACCCCAACCTGCGCCTGGGGCGCTGGGAGTCGCCCGCTCCGGCCATCGCCGCGTCGATGGCCTGCGTCGATGGCGCCCTGCTCGTGCGCTGCAACCGCGACGAGGCCCGCGTGCTGACCGGCAAGCCCGATCCGGTCCGAGCCGCCGAGGCGCTGGCGCGGGCCGGCGCCCGCCTGGCCGTCGTCACCCTCGGCTCCGAGGGAGCCGTGCTGCGCGGGGAGCTCAGCGCGGATGCCACCGGCGTGGATGCCCAGGTGCTCAGCACGATGGGGGCGGGTGACACCTTCATGGGCGTGCTGCTCGCCCGTCTGCAGGCGACCGGCTTCTACCCGGCCGCGGCCGCCGCCGGGCTCGCCGACGCGGCGCGCGAGGCGGCGCGGGCGACCGAGCGCTGGGGCGCGACCTGAGCGCAAGCGCGCGCGGCGGCGTCGCCGGCCCCACGCGCTCGCGCGTGCGCTGGGTGCGTGAAGGCCTGCGCAAGGCCTACGGCACCCCCACCATGGCGCCCCACCGACGCCCGGTCGACGAGCTGGTGCTCACCGTCCTCTCCCAGAGCACCAACGACCGCAATCGCGATGTTGCCTTCGCCCGCCTCCGGGACCGCTTCGAGGGTTGGGCGGCGGTGCGCGACGCGCCCCTGGAGGCGGTCGAGGAGGCGATTCGCCCCGGAGGCATCTCCAAGGTCAAGTCGGCGCGCATCCAGGCCATCCTCCGGGCCCTCGACGATCCGCCCGCCCTGGCCCATCTTCGCGAGCGCGACGTGCCCGGCGCCCAGGCCGAGCTGTGCGCGCTGCCCGGGGTGGGCCGCAAGACCGCGGCCTGCGTGCTGCTGTTCAGCTGGGGCAAGCGCGACGTTCCCGTGGACACCCACGTCGGGCGTGTCGGCGCACGGCTCGGCCTGTTGCCGCCCAAGGGCAGCCCGGAAACGATCCACGACGCGATGCTGGCCCTGACCCCGCGGGGCGCCGAGCTCGAGCTCCACTACAACCTGCTGCGCCACGGCCGCCGTACCTGCGTGGCCCGGACGCCCCGCTGCCGGGAGTGTGTCCTGCGCCGGGGGTGCCCCTCCGCGTGCCCGGAATGAAACGCCAAGGATCTGCCATACTCTCACGCAGATTTTCGTCGCACCCCCAGTGGGTGCCATCCACTGCGAAAGGAACAGCCCCATGGGCAAGACCATTGGTATCGACCTCGGCACGACGAACTCCTGCATGGCCGTGCTCGAGGGTGGCGAGCCGACCGTAATCGAGAATGCCGAGGGCGGTCGCACGACGCCGTCGGTAGTGGCCTTCGCTCCCTCGGGCGAGCGGCTGGTCGGCACCGTCGCCAAGCGCCAGGCGGTGACCAACCCGACAAACACCGTCTTCTCCATCAAGCGCTTCATGGGCCGCAAGGAGGCCGAGGTGCGCGAAGAAGAGTCGATCGTCCCCTACAAGGTCGTCGCCGGACCGGGTGGCGACGCGCGCGTCGAGGCGGGCGGCAAGCAGCACTCACCGCCGGAGATCTCGGCGATGATCCTGCAGAAGCTCAAGTCCGATGCCGAGGCCTACCTGGGCGACACGGTCGACGGCGCGGTGATCACCGTCCCCGCCTACTTCAACGACGACCAGCGTCAGGCCACAAAGGACGCCGGCAAGGTGGCTGGCCTCGACGTCAAGCGGATCATCAACGAGCCGACCGCCGCCTCGCTGGCCTACGGGCTGGACAAGGAGTCCGACCAGACGATCCTCGTGTTCGACCTGGGCGGCGGCACCTTCGACGTGTCGGTGCTCGAGATCGGCGAGGGGGTCTTCGAGGTCAAGGCTACGGCCGGTGACAACCACCTGGGCGGGGACAACTTCGACAAGGCCATCGTCGACTTCCTCGTCGCCGAGTTCAAGCGCGGCCAGGGCATCGACCTCGCCGCCGACGCCATGGCCCTCCAGCGGCTCTACGAGGCCGCCGAGAAGGCAAAGATCGAGCTCTCGACCACCCAGGAGTCCCAGATCAACCTGCCCTTCATCACGGCTGACGCCACGGGCCCCAAGCACCTCGACCTGCGCCTCACCCGGGCCAAGCTCTCCGAGCTGACCGCCGAGCTGCTGGATCGCACCGTGGCTCCGGTCCGCCAGGCCATGGACGACGCCAAGGAGAAGGGCGTCAAGGAGATCGAGCACGTCGTGATGGTCGGCGGCATGACGCGCATGCCCGCCGTCCAGGAGAAGGTCAAGGAGCTCACGGGCTCCGAGCCCCACCGCGGGGTCAACCCGGATGAGGTCGTCGCCGTGGGCGCCGCCATCCAGGCTGGCGTCCTCGCCGGAGACGTCAAGGACGTCCTGCTGCTCGACGTCACCCCGCTGACCCTCGGCATCGAGACCAAGGGCGGCGTGATGACCAAGCTCATCGAGCGCAACACGACGATCCCCACGCGCAAGTCAGAGGTCTTCTCGACCGCCGAGGACAACCAGCCCAGCGTGGAGATCCACGTGCTCCAGGGTGAGCGCGAGATGGCCCGCTACAACAAGTCGCTGGGACGCTTCCAGCTCACCGGCATCCCACCGGCGCCGCGGGGCATCCCGCAGATCGAGGTCGCCTTTGACATCGACGCCAACGGGATCCTCAACGTGTCGGCCAAGGATCTGGGCACGAGCAAGGAGCAGACCATCGAGATCAAGGCCGGCTCCGGTCTCTCTGACGACGAGATCAAGCAGATGGTCTCCGATGCCGAGCAGCACGCCGACGAGGACCGGCGCCTGCGCGAGCTGGCCGAGGCCCGCAACGGTGGCGAGAACGCCGCCTACCAGGCCGAGCGCCAGCTCACCGACCTGGGCGAGGGCGTCGACGCGGCGGCCAAGGAGGAGATCGAGGCGGCGATCACCGCGGTCCGCGAGAGCCTGGCTTCCGAGGATCCGGCGGAGATCAACGCCAGGACCGAGGCGCTAAACCAGGCCTTCCACAAGGTCTCCCAGGCCATGTACGAGCGCGCCCAGGCCGAGCACGCCGCCTCCGGCAACGGTGCCGGCGAGAACGCCGGCGCCCAGGGCAAGGAGGAGGACGTCGTCGACGCCGAGGTGGTCGACGAGGGCCACGGCCACCACCGATGAGCGTCAACGACGGAGGATCCAGCGGCCCGGGCGCGCGTCCGGGCTGCCCCCCCGCCCCGGTGGATGCCGCGCTGGCCGCGGCTGACCCGCTGTCAGTGGACACCGGCGGGGACGAGGGCGCCGCGGGCACGCCGGCCGAGGCCGACGTTGCCCCCGACCCATTGGCGGCCGAGCGGACCCGCGCCGCCGAGTACCTTGCCCTGGCCCAGCGGACCCAGGCGGACTTCGAGAACTACCGCAAGCGCATGGCGCGGGAGGCTGCCCTGGCCGAGACGCGTGGCGCCGGCCGGGTCGCTCGCGAGCTCCTCCCGGCCCTGGACAACCTTGCGCTCGCCCTCGACGCCGCCGATGGCGAGGGGGAGGGGGACGGTCACCTGGCCCAGGGCATCCGCCTCGTTCAGTCCGAGCTGCACGCGGCGCTGCGCCGGGTCGGCATCGAGCCGTTCTCACCCCAGGGCGAGCGGTTCGACCCCGTGCTGCACGAGGCAATGGCCTCCCAGCCCGCCGACGGCGTCGAGCCAGGCACCGTGCTCGAGGTCTACCAGCGCGGCTACCGCCACCACGACACCGTCCTGCGGCCGGCGCGCGTCGTCGTCAGCGCCGCGGCGGGCTAGGAGCATCGTGGCCCGGATCGATCCCTACAAGGTGCTCGGCGTCGACCGCAAGGCGACGAGTGACGAGATCAAGAAGGCCTATCGCCGGTTGGCGCGGGAGAACCATCCCGACGCAAACCCCGGGAACCCGCGGGCCGAGGAGCGCTTCAAGGAGATCTCCCAGGCGCACGACATCCTCTCCGACGCCGACAAGCGTCAGGCCTACGACCGCGGGATCGGTCCGTTCGCGTCCACCCCGGGCGACGGCTTTGGCTTCGATCCGGGCTCCTTCGCCGGGGGCGTGGGCGACATCTTCTCCAACCTGTTCGGTGGGGGGCGGACCGGGCCGGCACAGGCCCGCCCCCCGCGCGGGCGTGATCTCGAGGCCGAGGTGCGCCTCTCCTTCGATCAGGCCGTCGAGGGAGCCCAGGTGCCGATCTCGGTCGCCACCACCACCCCGTGCCCGACCTGCCACGGCACCGGGGCCAAGCCCGGGACCCAACCACGGATCTGCCCGGTGTGCAGCGGTCGCGGCGTGGAGTCCGAGGGCCAGGGCCTGTTCTCGATCTCCCAGCCTTGTCACCGCTGCGGTGGATCGGGGACTGTCGTCGAGGATCCTTGTCCGACCTGCGAAGGCTCCGGTGCCCAGCGGGCGATGAAGCGCTACCGCGTCAACGTCCCGGCCGGCGTGCGCGACGGAAGCCGCATCCGACTGGCGGGGAAGGGAGAGGGCGGTCCGGGCGGCGTGACCCCGGGCGATCTCTACGTCGTCACCCGCGTCGAGCCCTCGCCCGTGTTCACCCGCAAGGGCGACAACGTCGAGGTCGAGGTGCCGCTCACCATTCCCGAGGCGATCCGGGGCGCCACCGTCGACGTGCCCACGCTCAACGGCGCCAAGAAGCTGCGGGTTCCGGCCGGGACCAAGCACGGCACCGTGCAGCGGCTGCGGGGTGAGGGACCGCCGCGCCTCAACGCCTCCAGCCGCGGGGACATCCACTATCGCTTCGTCATCGACGTGCCCGCCACCCTCTCCTCCGAGCAGCAGGCCGCGGTCGACGAGATGTCCAAGGTCTTCAACGGCGATCCGCGGGCCCGGCTGTTCGCCGCCGCGGGCCGAACCCCCGGCGCGTGATGGGCCGGCGTCCGCGCTCCCGGATCGAGGTCACCGCCGACCGCGGCGTCTTCATGATCTCGGTGGCGGCTGAGCTGGCCGAGATGCACCCGCAGACGCTGCGCATGTACGAGACCCGCGGGTTGATCGCTCCCCAGCGCTCGCCGAAGGGGACGCGCCTGTATTCACAGGCCGACGTCGACCGCCTGCGCCGCATCCAGGAGATGACCGCCGAGCTCGGGCTCAACCTGGCTGGCGTCGAGCGCGTGCTCGAGCTCGAGATCGAGGTGGCTCGCCTGCGACAGCGCCTCGAGGCCTCCGAGCGCCGGAGCGAGATGCAGCGCGCGGCGCTGCTCACCGAGGTCGATCGGGTGCGGGCTCAGGCGCGGCGCGAGATCGACGCCACCCGGGCCGCCCGGGCCGAGGTCGTCCTCTACCGGCCCGGGGGCGCGCTCGTCCGTCGCCAGGACCTGCGCCGCCACGGCGGCTGACTTGATGTCGGTTGGCGTTTGCGCCGACCCCGTCGGGCCCGCGCCTCGCCCCGGGGCCGCGCCCGCGCCGGCACCGCGCCGGGCGCCGCACCGGACCGAGCAGTTCTCTACACCCTTCGCGCTGGCCGGCCAGCGTGGTCGAGAACTGCGCGCCAGAGCGATCACTTCTCGACATCCTTCGTCGCGAGTGGCCAGCGTGTCGCGAACTGCAGCCGCGCGTCAGCTGCCCGTCACCGCCCAGGTGCCGGCCCCGTCGTATTGGCCAGCGGCGGCTGCGTAGGTCCTCACCTCGGCGCCTTGGGCGTTGGCGTTCGGAACGCTGGGGTTCGTTGGATCGGCGACCAGCACGTTGGGCCGGGGGATAGCGCGCATGCGAGGCTCCTTCCTCCTGTGATCTGTCGCGGAACGCTAGATGACCTCGGCCGCCGAGGAGCGCCCGAGATCAGCGCCAGCCACCACGAGCGTTTGCGCCGGGCCGGTGGCGGGGACCTCGGACACTGGTCGCACATCGATGCCAACCGGGGGAGAGACGATGGCCCAGACCAAGGCTCAGCGCAGCGAGTCGGCCAAGAAGGCGGCCGCCACGCGCAAGCGCAACGCGGCAAAGAAGTCCGAGCAGCAGGTCAAGACCTCGGCTCGGCAGTCCCAGAAGCAGGTCAAGACCTCGGCCCGGGGGACAGCGGGACAGATCTCCGACGCCGCGGAATCACTTCGCGCGACGGCCAGGAAGGCCCTCGACGCCGCCGGCAAGCGGGTGGACGCCGAGGCCAAGCGCCTCGGCAGCAGGCGCACGACCAAGAAGTGAAGCCCCGCTTCTAGCCCCGGCGCGGGGGAACCTCCCCCTCCCGCCGGTAGGGCGCGGTCCGGGCGGTCAGGCGCGGTTGGGGCCGTCAGGCCCGGTTCGCCCGGGCCGCGACCAGCTCGGCGGCCTGTCCAGAGGCGCGGCCGTCGGCCGTGCTGCCATTGCCGTGGCCGAGGCCGGCGGCGACGCGGGCGCCCAGTCCCGGGTCCACGCTGGTCCAGTAGGCGACCACGCGCAGTTGGACCTCGGCACTGACGCGATCGCTCGCATGTCCGACGATGTTGGTCACCAGGTGCTCCCGGTCGGTGTCGCTCATGACGTCGCGATATAGCGTGCCGGCCTGCCCGAAGTCGTCGTCCTCGGCGTGCTTTTCGTATGCGTAGCGACCCAGCTCGCCGCCCGGGACCGACCAGGACAGCTCGGCACCCCGCTGGGGGTCGGCCTGGGGGCCTCCGTGGCTGTTGGGGGCGTAGACGGGCTGATCTCCCGCGTGGTGGTAGGTCATCGCGGCATCCTTGTTGTAGGAGTGCACGTCGACCCTCGGCGCGTTGATCGGCAGCTGCTCGTAGTTGGGGCCGATGCGATGCAGGTGGGTGTCGTGGTAGGAGAAGATGCGGCCCATCAGCATCTTGTCGGGGCTCAGACCGGTGCCGGGTACCAGGTTGGCCGGCGAGAAGCCGGCCTGCTCGACCTCGGCGAAGAAGTTGGCCGGGTTGCGATCGAGGACCAGTCGGCCGACCTGCACCGGTGGATAGTCTGCGTGCGGCCATACCTTGGTCAGGTCGAACGGGTTGAAGCGGTAGTCGGCCGCCTCCTCGAAGGGCATGATCTGCATCTCCAGCCGCCATTCGGGGGCGTCGGCGCGGGCGATGGCTTCGGACAGGTCGCGGCGATGGAAGTCGGCGTCCTCGCCCGCCATCGCGGCGGCCTCCTCCTCACTGAACGTCTCTGCGCCCTGGACCGTCTTGAAGTGATACTTGACCCAGAAGCGCTCGCCGCCGGCGTTGACCCACGAGTACGTGTGGCTGCTGTAGCCGTTCATGTGGCGCCAGGTGCGCGGGATCCCGCGGTCGGACATCAGGATGATCACCTGGTGGGCACTCTCCGGCGAGAGCGTCCAGAAGTCCCACTGCATGTCATTGGAGCGCAGTCCGGTGTCCGGCAGCCGCTTCTGGGAGTGGATGAAGTCCTGGAACTTCGTCGCATCGCGCACGAAGAACACCGGGGTGTTGTTGCCAACCAGGTCGAAGTTTCCCTCGTCGGTGTAGAACTTCAGGGCAAATCCGCGCGGATCGCGCACGGTGTCGGGGAAGCCCTGCTCGCCCGCCACATGGGAGAAGCGAGCGAACACCGGTGTCCGCTTTCCCACCTGCGAGAACAAGCTTGCCCGGGTGTACCGGGTGACGTCCTCGGTCACCTCGAAGAAGCCGTGGGCACCGCCGCCCTTGGCGTGCACCACGCGCTCGGGAACGCGCTCGCGGTTGAAGTGCTGGATCTTGGCGACGACGTAGTGGTCGTGCAGCACGCTGGGGCCGCCGGGACCCACGGTGAGCGAGTACTCGTCGCTGGGGGCCGGGATGCCCTGGTCGGTGGTCGTCGCGGGAGGCTCGACGTCGCTGCTTCTCGCGGGCGGACGGGGGTCGGTCATGGTGCCATCTCTCTTTCCTCGGCTAGACATTGCTGAATCTTGGTCCGCGCCGCGAGCAACTCTCGCCGGGACCGGATCCTACGCCTCAAGCGAGGGAAAGCAAGCAGGAGCGCGTGCCGACGGGAAGGCAGATCTGCTAGTGACAGACTAAGATTTCTGCTAGACTCCTCGGAGATCTTCACTCCCCTCCGATCCTACCGATAACCCATCCCCATGAACCCCGACCGCTTCACCATCAAGGCCCAGGAGGCCCTCCAGGCCGCCGCCCAGCTGGCCGAGTCTCGGCGCACGCCGCAGGTGACCCCGCAGCACCTGCTCGGAGTCCTGCTCGAGCAGGAGGGCGGCATCGCCCTTCCCCTGCTGGCCAAGCTCGGCGTCGCCCCCGCCCCCCTGCGCGCGGCGCTCAACGCGGCGCTGGACGGCGCCCCCACGCTGAGTGGTCCCTCAAACGAGGCGATCGGACCGTCCACCGAGCTGGTGGCCGTCCTGCGCGCGGCCGAGCGCGAGGCCGGTCAGCTTCAGGATTCCTACGTCTCCGTCGAGCACCTCCTGCTCGCCTTGACCGCCCACGGGTCGCAAGCGGGGGAGATCCTCCGCGCCCAGGGGGTCACCCACGACGCCCTGGCCCAGGCCCTGGCCGAGGTTCGCGGCCCCCACCGCGTCACCGATCAGAACCCCGAGGACCGCTACCAGGCCCTGGAGAAGTACGGGACCGATCTCACCGCCGCGGCGGAGGCGGGCAAGCTCGATCCGGTGATCGGCCGCGACGACGAGATCCGCCGCGTCATCCAGGTCCTCTCCCGGCGCACGAAGAACAACCCGGTACTCATCGGCGAGCCCGGCGTGGGCAAGACGGCCATCGTCGAGGGGCTGGCCCGGCGCATCGTCGCCGGCGACATCCCCGAGGGGTTGCGCGACCGGCGGGTCATCGCCCTCGACCTCGGCGCGCTGATCGCCGGCTCCAAGTACCGCGGCGAGTTCGAGGACCGTCTCAAGGCGCTGCTCAAGGAGATCGCCGAGTCCGACGGGACGATCATCCTGTTCATCGACGAGCTGCACACCCTGGTCGGCGCCGGCGCCGCCGAGGGGGCCGTCGACGCGGCGAACCTGCTCAAGCCCATGCTCGCCCGCGGCGAGCTGCGCGCGGTCGGGGCCACGACCCTGGACGAGTACCGCAAACACGTCGAGAAGGACGCCGCGTTGGAGCGGCGCTTCCAGCCTGTCGTCGTGGGCGAGCCCTCGGTGCCGGACGCCATCGCCATCCTGCGCGGGCTCAAGGAGCGCTACGAGGTCCACCACGGGGTGCGCATCCTGGACAGCGCCCTGATCGCCGCCGCCACCTTGTCCGAGCGCTACATCGCCGACCGCTTCCTTCCCGACAAGGCCATCGACCTCATCGACGAGGCCGCCTCGCGGCTGCGCATCGAGATCGACTCGCTGCCCACCGAGATCGACGAGGTCGACCGCCGCGTCATGCAGCTGGAGATCGAGCGCCAGGCCCTCGAGTCCGAGCGCGACGACGCCTCGGCGGTCCGGCGCAAGGCGATCGACGCCGAGCTGGCCGAGCTGCGCGAGCGCTCCTCGGGCATGAAGGCCCAGTGGCAGGCCGAGAAGCAGGCCATCGGCGCCGTGCAGGGGCTCAAGGAGCGCCTGGAGCAGGCCCGCGCCGAAGCCGAACGCGCCGAGCGCGCCGCCGACCTCCAGCGCGCGGCCGAGCTGCGCTACGGCGAGATCCCTGGCCTCGAGCGCGAGTTGGCCGAGACCGAGGCCCACGAGAACACAGATCCAGGCGCCCATGCCGTCTTCCTCAAGGAGGAGGTCGACGCCCAGGATGTGGCCGAGGTCGTGGCCAGCTGGACTCACATCCCGGTCAGCCGGCTCCTGGAGGGCGAGATCGAGAAGCTCGTCCACATGGAGGCACGCCTGCACGAGCGCGTGGTCGGGCAGGACGACGCCGTCGCCGCGGTCTCCGACGCTCTGCGCCGCTCGCGGGCCGGGCTGTCGGACCCCAATCGCCCGATTGGCTCCTTTTTGCTCCTCGGCCCCACCGGGGTGGGCAAGACCGAGCTGGCTCGGGCCCTGGCCGAGTTCATGTTCGACTCGCCCGAAGCCATGGTCCGCCTCGACATGTCGGAGTACATGGAGCGCCATGCCGTCTCGCGGCTGGTCGGCGCCCCGCCCGGCTACGTCGGCTACGACGAGGGCGGCCAGCTCACCGAGGCGGTGCGTCGGCGACCCTATGCGGTAGTCCTCCTCGACGAGATCGAGAAGGCCCACCCCGACGTCTTCAACGCCCTGCTGGCCGTGATGGACGACGGCCGGCTCACCGACGGCCAGGGACGCACCGTCGACTTCAAGAACGTCGTGCTGATCATGACGTCGAACATTGCCGGCGGGCGGCCCGGGGTGGAGGCGCACTTCAAGCCCGAGTTCATCAACCGCCTCGACGACATCGTGGAGTTCGCGCCGCTGGATCGCCGGCAGATCGCCGAGATCGTCGAGCTCCAGGTCGCGCTCGTCGCCCGCCGGCTCGCCGCTCGAGAGCTGGGGCTGGCGCTCACGCCGGCGGCCCGCGAGGCCCTCGCCGACTGGGGCTATGACCCGGTCTACGGCGCCCGCCCGCTCAAGCGCGTCATCCAGAAGCGCCTGGTAGATCGCCTCGCGCTGTCCGTGCTCCAGGGCGAGTTCTCGACCGGAGACACCGTGGCGGTGGACGCCGCCGACGGCGAGCTGGTGTTCACCCGCACAGCCGTCAACGCGCTCCCGGCGACCCCGGCGCCGCTCAGCTGATGCGCAGGGTGTCGACGATCCGTGGCACCGCCGTGGCCGCGTAGCCGCGGCTGAGGTCGAACTGCACGGTCCACAACCCGCGGCGCGTCATCGTCGGCAGCAGCCGGCGGCGCACGTTGAGCGTGCCGCACGGGCCGGCCAGGCGCCCGATGGCCACCGTGCGCCGGACGCGTCCGGCGAACAGGTAGTGCGCCCACAGCACACGTCCGGGTCGCCCGCCGCGCAGGATCCCGGTGGCCCGGAAGTTGACCCGTTGACCGGGCCTGGCCCGCAGCGGCGAGATGGCCAGGCTCAGCGTGGCCACCCGCAGCGGCCGGGGGGCGACGAGCAGCGTCGAGCCGCTGGCCGGATCCACCGCCGAGAGCTCGAACGCGGCCACCAGCGGCGGTGGCGGCGAGACGGAGGTGAGCGGCGGCGCCGTCGTCGGGTAGGTGAATGAGCCGGCGGCATCGGGGACCGGGAAGCCAAGGCTCAGGGCCGACCCGGCGCGCAGCTGGATCTGGCGGCCCCCCGGGAAGCCCGTGCCCGTCACGCTCACCGGGGTGGGTTGGCCGGCCGGCGTGCTTTCGTCGTAGCAGTTGGCGTCGAGGCGCAGTCGCGGGCTTCCGGCTCCCGACGCCGAGGCGGCCGAAGCGGTGGAAGACCCAGCCGCGGGGCGAACGTCGATGGCTCGCACCACCGCCCGGGGACCGGCCGAGCCGGTGGCCGGAGCGGCCAGCAGCGCCGGCGTGAGCGCAGTCACGGCGAGCAGGATGAGAAGAGGGGGGCGGGACCCGGGCATGGGTGGGAGATTGGAGCAGGCGGTCCCCCATGAGAACACGCCGGTTGCCGGCGCGCTGCGGTCCACGGTGACGGGCGCGCACCCGCCCGAGCCCGGCGTCGTATAAAAACCCGGGATGCATCTGCCCCCTGAGGAGGAAGGGTCCCCGTGCCGACCTACATCATGCTGTCCACGCTCACTCCCGAGGGCGTACAGACCATCAAGAACAACCCCCAGCGCATCCGCGAGGTCAACCGTGAGATCGAGCAGCTCGGAGCCAGCGTCAAGGCGCAGTGGGCGACCCTGGGGCAGTTCGACTTCGTCAACGTCGTAGAGGCCCCCGACGAGAAGACGATCGCCCGCGTCTCGCTGGAGCTCGGCTCGCGCGGGACGACCAAGTACCAGACACTCACCGCCATCCCGGTCGACGACTTCATCTCGGCGCTCTGACCCGGGTCCTCGTCGTCGGGGCCGGCGGGCGCGAGCACGCGCTCGTCCGCGCCCTGGCCCGTTCGCCGCAGGCGCCCGAGCTGGCGTGCGCCCCGGGCAACCCGGGTATCGCCGCGGATGCCCGCATCGTCGAGGTCGGCACCGAGGACGTCGATGGCCTTGTCGCCAGCGCTCGCGACGATGCCATCGACCTCGTCGTCGTGGGACCCGAGGCTCCCCTGGTGGCCGGACTGGCTGACGCCCTGGCGGCGGCCGGGGTAGCGTGTTTCGGGCCCAGTGCGGCCGCTGCGCGCCTGGAGGGCTCCAAGGCCCACGCCAAGGCGGTGATGGCCGCGGCCGGGGTTCCCACCGCCGGTCACCGCCTCGTCGAGGACGTCAGAGCCGGGCTGGCGGCCATCGCTCGGTATCCCGTGGTCATCAAGGCCGATGGTCTGGCCGGCGGCAAGGGCGTGGTCATCGCCGCCGACGAGGGGGAGGCCCGGTCCGCGCTGGAGGTGATGCTCACCGAGCGGCGCTTCGGTGACGGTCCCGTCGTGGTGGAGGAGCACCTGGAGGGCGTGGAGCTCTCGCTGCTGGCCCTGTGCGATGGCGAGCGGGCGCTGGTCATGGCGCCCGCCCAGGACTACAAGCGCATCGGCGATGGTGATCGCGGCCCCAACACGGGCGGAATGGGCTCCTACTCACCGGTGCCCGGCGTCGACGCCGTCGGCGCCGCAGAGATGTGCCGGACCATCCATCAGCCCGTGGTCGACGCCCTGCGTCAGGCGGGGACGCCGTTTCACGGTGTGCTCTACGCCGGGCTGATGCTCACCGCCCAGGGGCCGCGCGTGCTCGAGTTCAACGTCCGCTTCGGGGACCCGGAGACCCAGGCCGTGCTGCCCCGCTGCCGCAGCGACCTGCTGGCGCTCCTGCGCGCGGCCACCCGACCCGGGGGGCTGGCCCGCGCCGAGCTGGCCTGGGCCCCGGACTGGGCCGTCACGCTGGTCCTTGCCGCCGCCGGCTACCCAGCCTCGCCCCGTGCCGGCGATCCGATCGAGGGGCTCGACGAGGTCCCGGCCAGCGTCGAGCTGACCCATGCTGGGACGGCGCTGCGCGACGGAGTGCTCGTCACGGCCGCAGGACGGGTCCTCAACGTCACCGGGCTGGGTCCCGACCCCGCCGCTGCGCGCCAGGCCGCCTATGCTGGCGCCGAGGTGATCCGATTCCCCGGCCGCCAGCTTCGCACCGACATCGCCCGGCGGGCCGCCGAGGCAGCGGGATGAGCCACCGCGACCAGACCGCGGACCCACCGGAGGAGCAGCCGCTGCGCGTGCCCGACCCGGGCGAGGGGGTGACGGCGCCCGCGCCGGCCCGCGAGATCGCTCCCGAGGAGCTGGCCGCCGTGAGGGAGGAGATCTCCGAGCTCGAGACCGACGCTCCCCGGGTGGGGATCGTCATGGGCTCCAAGAGCGACATGGACGTCATGCTCGCCGCAGCCCGTGAGCTCGAGGCGCGGGGCATCGGCCACGAGCTGCGGGTGATGTCGGCCCACCGCGACCCCGACGCCGTCGCCGAGTACGCGCGCAACGCCCACATGCGCGGGCTGCGGGCGATCATCGCCGGCGCGGGACTCGCGGCCGCCCTGCCCGGCGTGGTGGCCGCCCACACCGACCTGCCGGTCATCGGGGTCCCGCTGACCGCGGCCAACTCGGCCGCCGGCGGCCTCGACGCGCTGCTGGCCATCGCCCAGATGCCCCCGGGCGTCCCCGTCGCCTGCGTCGGTCTCAACGCCGCGCGCAACGCGGGCGCCCTGGCCGCGCGCATCCTCGCCGCGTGAGCGGGCCCGGCCGCCCCTCTGCGACAGCGCCGGCGCCGAGCTCGTGATCGACCGCTACACCCGGCCGGAGATGGGCGCGGTATGGACCGACGCCGCCCGCATGGAGGCCTGGCTCCGGGTCGAGATCGCCGCCGCGGCAGCGCTCGAGACCGGCCCGTCACCCGACGAGCTCGCGCGGATCAGCGCCGCACGGTTCACCGTCGAGGCGGTCGCCGAGCGCGAGCGGGTCACCGATCACGACATGGCCGCCTTCGTCGATGTCCTGGCCGCGTCGGCGGGACCGGCCGGACGCTGGATCCACTTCGGGCTGACGTCCTCCGACGTCCTGGACACCGCGCTCGCGCTCCAGATCCGCCAGGCCGGCGAGATCGTGCTCCGGGGGGCTGACGAGCTCGTCGCCGTCCTGATCGCCCGCTCGCGGGAGCACGCCGAGACGGTCTGCGTGGGCCGCACCCACGGTATCCACGCCGAGCCGACGTCGTTCGGCCTCAAGCTGGCCGGCTTCGCCGAGGAGGCCGCTCGCAACCGCGGCCGTCTGCGCCGGGCCTTCGCCGGGGCGGCGGTGGGGGCGGTGTCGGGCGCCGTGGGGACCCACGCCGCCCACTCGCCGGCCTACGAGGCACGCGTGCTCGAGGCCCTCGCTCTCGAGGCTGAGCCGATCTCCACCCAGGTGGTGGCTCGCGACCGTCACGCCGAGCTGCTATCGGCCATCGCCCTGGCCGGCGCCGGGCTCGAGCGCCTGGGCACCGAGATCCGCCATCTCCAGCGCACCGAGGTGCTCGAGGCGACCGAGCCCTTCCGTCCCGGGCAGAAGGGCTCGAGCGCCATGCCGCACAAGCGCAATCCGATCGCCGCCGAGCGCCTGTGCGGGATCGCCCGCCTGCTCCGCGGCTACGCCCAGGCCGGGCTGGAGGACGTCGCCCTCTGGCACGAACGCGACATCAGCCACTCCAGCGTGGAGCGCGTGGTCCTGCCCGACGCCACCATCGCCCTCGATTACGCCCAGGCCCTGGCCGTAGGAATCGTCGCCGGCCTGGTGGTGGACGCCAAGCGCATGCGGGCCAATCTGGACCTCACTCACGGAGCACTGTTCTCCCAGCGCGCCCTGCTGGCCCTGGTTGCCGGCGGGATGGGCCGCGACGACGCCTACCGGATCGTGCAGCGCCTCTCCCAGCAGGCCTGGGTGCAGGCAACACCGCTGCGCGAGCTGCTTGGCCGCGATCAGCCTGAGCTCGACCTCGACGCCATCTTCGACGAGCGGGCCTACCTCCGCTGGGTGCCCGAGCTGCTGGCTCGCCTCGACGCCCTCAGCTGACGGGTCGGCCAGCGCGAGCAATGCCGCGGTCTCGAAGGCGAGGGGAATTTCCCGTGGCTTCGCTACCGCACCATGGTGGTACGGACGAGCGGGAATGCCGCCTGGCGCTCGTCGGCTGTGATCAGGGTGAGGTCGTGCGCGAGGGCAGTCGCGGCAATCCAGATGTCGTTGGTGGGCGACCGCCCGGTCGCTGCGCGCAGCTCGCCGTACCGGGCGGCCACGGTTCGATCGACCGGCAGGGCGGGGCCTCCGCGAGGACGGCGGCGAGACGCCGAAGGCGCAGGGCTCGAATCGACGAATCCGGAGCGAGCAGGACGCCGGCTTCCAGCTCGCCGACTGTGACGATGCTGATCACCCAATCCTCCCTCAGCTCGACGGGGGAGAGCCGATCCATGCGGATCAGCACGCTCGTGTCAATGAGCGCGCTCAGCTCGCCCAGGCACACCGAACGCGCTGGCCGGGGATCGAGTCACGCCGCGTGTTCCGTCCGGAGCGGCGACCAAGCTGGCACCACCTCATGGACCTCACTCCCGAGATCACCGACCGCCTCGAGCTCGCCGCCGCCCGGCTCAAGGCGGCGACGGATCCCGAGAGCCCGCTGGAGCCTCCGCCCGGGACCCCGGCCGCCGCCCGGCTCGCCCCCGATCCGGCTGGCGCGCCGCTGACCGAGGCCCGCCGCGAGCTGCGCCGCGCGCGCACCCGCCTGGAGGAGCTTGAAGCCGCCCTGGCCGAGCTCTGGGCGGACCACGACGACGGCCTGGCCCCGGCGGCCTGAGCCCGCGCGGGCGCGCGTCCCTGATCATGATCAAGCGGCCAGTGGGGGCCCGGGCAACGGGGTTGTGCCCGCATCCGGGTTCCGCGCGAGCGGGTCGTTTTCCATCTGGACGAGCGGAGAGCCCTCAAGGCAGGCGCAGAAGGCGTTGTGGCCCTCGGAACGGCAACCGCTCTTGTGCTCCTTGCGGTAAGCGATCAGCTGGTTGCGAGTCAGCCGCAGGTCATCGATCCGCGTGGTGATCTCTTCGATCTTGCGCTCGAGCAGCCCATCGAGCTCTGAGGTGACTCCGTCGCACGAGCCGTTCTCGGCGGCCGCGATCAGCCCGCGGATCTGATCGAGGGAGAAGCCAAACCCCTTCGCCTGGCGCACGAAGTGCAGCTTGCCCTCGTCCTCAGCGCTGTAGAGCCGGTAGCCCGCCTCGCTTCGTTTGGCGGGACAGACAAGCCCGATGTGGTCGTAGTAGCGCACCGTGCGGGGCGGGAGGCCGATCCGCTCAGCGACACGTCGCACTGTATGTTCCATGCACATAGCATAGACCAAGCCGCGTCGCCAGGCGCACCCACCAACGATCCAGACGCTGGGCCAGAGGGCGTCAGCCGCCGGGCGGGGCGCGCGAGCGGGCCGCGCCGACCGCTCCAGGGGGCGACGGCGCGGTCCAAAGGCGACAGTCCCGCCGGCTGCGCCGCCGCCCAAACACGACCATCCGGTCGGTCCTCGCGCCGCCTGCAGGCGTTGATAGCCTCGCCCGGTGGCACTAGTGTCGTCACTTGCCGGTCTGCGGCTCGTCGCGTCGGGCAAGGTGCGCGAGATCTACGAGCTGGACGCCCAGCGGTTGCTGCTCGTGGCCTCGGACCGCGTCTCCACTTACGACGTAGTCCATCCGACGCCGATCCCCGACAAGGGGGCCGTCCTCACCGGCATCTCGGCGTTTTGGTTCCAGCGCGCCGCGTCGATCGTCGACCACCACATGCTCTCGATTGACGAGGGCGTTCCCGACGATATGCGCGGCCGGAGCATGGTCGTGCGCCGGCTGGCCATGCTCCCGCTCGAGTGCGTGGTCCGCGGCTATCTGGCTGGGTCGGGTTGGAAGGACTACGGGCGCGACGGTCGGGTGTCAGGGGTGACTCTTCCGCCCGGGCTGCGCGAGTCCGAGCAGCTCCCCGAGCCGATCTTCACCCCGTCGACCAAGGCCCAGACCGGCCACGACGAGGCCATCGACCTGGCTGGGGCGGCTGAGCTGGTGGGCTCGGATGAGCTGGTGGCACGTCTGCGCGAGGTGTCGATCGCCCTCTATGAGATGGGCGCCGACCACGCGCGCGAACGGGGGATCATCCTGGCCGACACGAAGTTCGAGTTCGGCCTCGACGCGCAGGGGACGCTCGTCGTCGCCGACGAGATGCTCACTCCCGACTCATCGCGCTTCTGGCCTGCCGAGGAGCACGATCCGGGGCGTGGCACTCCTAGCTTCGACAAGCAGTTCGTGCGCGACTGGGCGGCGTCGACCGGCTGGGACCGCACGCCACCGGCGCCACCGATCCCCGAGGAGATCGTCACCCGCACGCGCGAGAAGTATCGCCAGGCCTACCAGCGGCTGACCGGCGAGGAGCTCGACGCCTGGCTGCGGCGCACCGGCGCGTGAGGGCGCGCGTGCTCATCAGGCCCAGGGCGGGGATCCTCGACCCCCAGGGGCAGGCGGTGGAGCGTGCCCTGCCCGCCCTGGGCTTCGAGGGCGTCTCCGGCGTCAGGGTGGGCCGCCTCGTCGAGCTCGACATCGCCGACATCGCGGCGCTGCCCGCGATGTGCGAGCGGCTCCTGGCCAACCCGCTGATCGAGGACTACGAGATCCTCGGCGACCCCGCCGGCGCGCGCGACCCTGCCCTCCCCCGCGGTGCGCCCGCCCCCGGCGGCGACTTCCCCGCCGCGGACGCGGTACCGGGCCGGTGAGGCTCGGGGTCGTTCGCTTCCCCGGCAGCTGCGACGACCGCGACGCGCTGCTGGCCGCCGAGCGGGTGGGTGAGGCCGTCGTGCTCTGGCACGCGGATGCGGACCTGCGCGGGGCCGACGCGGTGATCGTCCCTGGGGGCTTCTCCTACGGCGACTACCTACGTCCCGGCGCGATCGCCCGCTTCAGCCCGGTGATGGCCTCCGTCGCCGCCTTCGTCAGAGACGGTGGTCCCGTGCTCGGCATCTGCAACGGCTTCCAGGTCCTGTGCGAAGCCGGTCTGCTGCCCGGGGCGCTGCTGCCCAACCTCGGGCTGCGCTTCCTCTGCCGTCAGGTCGACCTCGTCATCGAGCACCCGCGCGCCCCGTTCACCTCGGCCTACGCCGCGGGCCAGCGGTTGTCGGTGCCCGTCAAGCACACGACAGGCCGCTTCTTCGCGCCCGAGGACGCGCTCGAGAGCCTCGAGGCGGCCGGACAGATTGCCCTGCGCTACGCGCCGGGCGACAACCCCAACGGGTCGGCTCGGGACATCGCCGGGATCACCAACCCGATGGGGAACGTCATGGGCCTCATGCCTCATCCCGAGCACGCGGTCGACGTCCTCACCGGCTCGGCCGATGGCCTCGGCGTCTTCTCCTCCCTGGCGCAGGGGGCGGGTTCCCCTGTCCCCGCCTGACGCCGTGGCGGGCGCGACGCAGCCGGCCCACCGCGCACTCGGGCTCACCGACGAGGAGCTCTCCCTCATCCTCGACGCCCTGGGCCGTGCTCCCAACGAGGTCGAGCTGGCCATGCTCAGCCTGATGTGGTCAGAGCACTGTGCCTACAAGCACTCGCGGCTGCTGCTGCGCGAACTGCCCACCGACGCTCCGCACGTCGTCATGGGCCCGGGGGAGAACGCCGGAGCCGTCGACGTGGGCGATGGGCTCGCCGTGGCCTTCAAGGTCGAATCCCACAACCACCCGAGCGCGGTCGAGCCCTTCCAGGGGGCGGCCACCGGAGTGGGGGGGATCCTGCGCGATGTCTTCGCCGTCGGCGCGCGGCCCATCGCCGTCCTGGACTCGCTGCGCTTCGGCGAGCTTCACTCCGGGCGGTCGCGCTACCTGCTCGACCGTGCCGTCGCCGGCATCGGTCACTACGGCAACTCAATCGGGGTGCCCACCGTCGGGGGCGAGGTCTACTTCGAGGGGCCCTACGAGCGCAACTGCCTGATCAACGCGCTGTGCGTCGGCATCGCTCCCATCGAGCGGCTGGTGCGCTCGGCCGCGGCCGGGCCGGGCAACCGCCTCGTCCTCCTCGGCGCCGCCACCGGGCGGGACGGCATCGGCGGCGCCTCGGTGCTCGCCTCGGCCGAGCTGGGCGAGGGCGACGCCGCGGCCAAGCGACCCAGCGTGCAGATCGGTGACCCCTTCGAGGAGAAGCGCCTGCTCGAGTGCTGCCTTGAGCTGCTCGACCAGCGGCTGCTCGTCGCCCTGCAGGACCTCGGTGCCGCCGGGTTGACCTCCTCGGCCTCGGAGATGGCCGACAAGGGCGGCGTGGGGGTCGACATCGACGTCGCCCGCGTGCCCCTGCGCGAGGCGGGGATGGCGCCCTTCGAGATCATGGTCTCCGAATCCCAGGAGCGGATGATCTGCGTCGTGGAGCCCGATCGGCTCGACGCGGTGCTCGGTCTCTGTGCGCGCTGGGAGGTGCGGGCCACCGACATCGGCGTGGTCACCGACTCGCGCCGGGTGCGGATACTCGCCGGCGAGCGGGTGGTGGGCGACCTGCCCGTCGAGGTGCTCGGGGACGCCTGCCCGCTCTACGAGCTCGCGCCCGAGCGCCCGCCGGCCCCGCCCTACCCAGCGCCACGCCGGACGCTGGATCCCGACGTGGGGGCCGAGCTGACCCTGCTGGCCCTGCTGAGCTCGGCCAACGTGGGCTCGCGTCGGGCGTTGTTCGAGCAATACGACTGCGTGGTCGGATCGCGCACCGTCCGCCGGCCGGGGCAGGCCGATGCTGCCGTGCTGACCCTCGAGCCGGACGGCGGCTCGGGGGCGATCGCCGTGGCCATCGACGGCAACGGACGCCGGGTGGCCTGTGATCCCTACGAGGGCACGCGGCAGGCGGTGCTCGAGTGCGCCGCCAACCTGGCCTGCGTCGGCGCCGAGCCGTTGGGGGCGACCAATTGCCTGAACTTCGCCAACCCCGAGGGCGCCCATGTCGCATGGCAGCTTGTCGAGTCGGTCCGCGGTCTCGGCGATGCATGCCGGGCGCTCGGGGTGCCCATCGTCGGTGGCAACGTCTCGCTCTACAACGAGGCGCCCGACGGACCGATCTACCCGACACCGGTGATCGGGATGGTGGGAGCGCTGCCGGACGCGAGCCGTTCGGCCGGGAGCGGGTTTGCCCGGGTCGGCGACGCCGTCGCCCTGGTCGGGCCCCTCGCGCCGGCGCTGCCGGGCTCCGAGCTCGCCCGCCTGCACGGCCAGCCGCTCCCCGACGGGTTGGAGCCGGGGGACCCCATCGAGCTCGCGCGGGTCCACGCCGCGGTGCGGGGTGGGGTGCGCTCGGGGGCCCTGGCCAGCGCCCACGACGTGGCCGAGGGCGGTCTGGGGGTGGCGCTGGCCGAGAGCTGCCTGGCCGGGGGGCTGGGGGCGCAGGTCGCGCTGCCCGATGGCCTGGCCGGCGAGCCGCTGGCCAGGCTGTTCGGCGAGGGGCCCGGTGGGTTCGTGGTCTCGGGGGAGCCGGGCGCCCTGGCCCGTGCCCTGCCCGACGCCCGGCTCATCGGCACTGTGGGGGGCGGGTCGCTGCGGATCGGCGAAGGCGACGGCGGGGTGCTCGTCGATGTGGCGCTCACGACGCTTGCCGAGGCTCATGGGTCGGCGCTGGGTGTGGTGTTCGGGGTGGCGTAGTCGTGGCGGGTGAGCGCGGCGGCCTGCCCGCCTGCCCCTCCGCCCTGCGTGCGCGCCGCGTGGCGCTCGAAATGAATGCGCAGCGTCCCACTCGGACACGTTCGTCGGGGTCCCGGGATGGAGCGCATGACTGTCAAGCCCAGCGCCCCGGGGCCCCCGACCAGCCCGCCGAGTGGGACCGAGCGCACGCCCGTCTCGGCGGCAGTCGCGCCGCCGGGTTGCCCTCCGAACGTGCTCGAGCTCCCACCGGCGCACTGCTAGCCTCGCAGTCCGTGTCGCGGTCCGCCGCGTCCACTACGCTCGGCCTCTGGCCTCCATGATCATCGATCCCGACCCGCGCGAAGGTCCGCGCGATGAGTGTGGCGTCTTCGGCATCTACGGGCCGGAGCACGACGTCGCCCGTCTCGCCTACTTGGCGCTCTTCGCGCTCCAGCATCGCGGCCAGGAGTCGGCCGGGATCGCCACCGCCCTCGGCGGGCACATCATGGTCCGGCGGGAGCTTGGGCTGGTCAGCCAGGTCTTCGACGAGCAGGGGCTGCGCGCGCTGTCCGGCGACATGGCCATCGGCCACGTGCGCTACTCCACGACCGGCTCCAGCGCGTGGGAGAACGCCCAGCCCGTCCACCGCTCCGACCGGCGCGAGCTCGCGCTGGCCCACAACGGCAACCTGATCAACTCCGTCGAGCTGCACGAGGAGCTGGCCGAGCAGGGCGTCGCCTTCCGCTCCACATCCGACTCCGAGGTCATCGCCGCGCTGCTCGCATCCCATCCGGCCGAGCGGATCGCCGACGCTGTGGCCGACGTGCTGCCGCGGTTGCGTGGAGCGTTCTCCATCGTGGCCATGACCTCCGAGGAGGTCGTCGCCTTCCGGGATCCCGCCGGCGTGCGCCCGCTCGTCCTCGGCCAGCAGGGTGATGGGTACTGCGTGGCGTCGGAGAGCTGCGCCTTCGACATCATCGGGGCCCGGCGTCTGCGCGATGTGCGGCCGGGCGAGCTTGTGGTGCTCGACCACCGAGGGATCCAGACCCGCCAGGTGGTCGCGGGCGAGCGCGAGGCGTTCTGCGTCTTCGAGCACATCTACTTCGCCCGGCCCGACTCGCGCATGGGCCAGCAGGTGCCGCAGGTCTCCCGCGGGCGCATGGGCGAGCTGCTCTGGGAGCAGGCGCCGGTCGACGCCGACCTGGTCGTCGCCGTGCCCGACTCGGGCAATGCCGCCGCCGGCGGCTTCGCCCGGGCCAGCGGGCTGCCCAAGGACGACGGATTCGTCAAGAACCGCTATGTCGCCCGCACGTTCATCCAGCCGGGACAGGAGCTGCGCCGCCACGGGCTGCGGATGAAGTTCAACCCACTCCCCGACGTGGTGGCCGGCAAGCGCCTGGTCGTGGTCGACGACTCGATCGTCCGGGGCAACACCACCCGCCAGATCGTCGCCATGCTCCGCGAGGCGGGCGCGAGCGAGGTGCACATGCGCATCTCGGCGCCCCCGATCCGGCATCCGTGCCACTACGGCATCGACATGTCGACCCGCGAGGAGATGATCGCCCACGGCCGGACGATCGACGAGGTGGCCGCCGAGCTCGGCTGCGACTCGCTGGCCTACCTGTCGCTGGACGGGGTCTACCGGGCGATCGAGGGCGAGCCGGCCACCCACTGCGACGCCTGCTTCTCGGGGCGCTACCCGCTGGAGGGCACCGAGGCCCACGGTGGCAAGTTCGCCTTCGAGCGCGAGCCCGCGGTCGTCTGATCGCGCCAGGCTTGGCCCTCGCGGTTTCGCGGGCGCCAGGCGGGGCATACGTCAGAGGACGCACGTAACCCGACTTGGAGGTAAAAAATGAGCGACATCGTCGACAAGATCACCGGCAAGGCCAAGCAGGCCGCCGGGGACGTCACCGGGGACCGGTCCCTGCATAACGAGGGCCGCAAGGAGGAGCGCAAGGGCGACGTCAAGGAGGAGCACGCCAACGCCCAGGCCAAGGCCGATGAGAAGGCCCAGGAGAGCGCCCGCCTGGAGCGCGAGACCAAGTGACCTGACGGGGCCCGGGGTGCCGGCCGCCCGCCGGCTCCCGGGTACTCCGCCGGCCCGGCAGCGCGGCGCAGCGAGGCCGCCGGTCAGGCCAGCGTCTGCAGCGCGGCCAGCAGCTCCTCGCCGTGCTTGGTCACGAACCCCGGGCCTATGCCCCGGATGGCCAGCAGCGCGTCGGCCGACCCTGGCTGGCGACGCAGCACCTCCTCGAGCGCGGCATCGGTGGCCACCGTGTAGGCCGGCTTGCCGTCGGCCCGATCGGCGCGCCAGCGGCGGAGCCGCTCGAACTGACCGGCGTCCACGGGGGGGCCGGACGGGGCCGAGGCTGTTGCCTTCGAGCCCCGGCTCCGGGCAGCGCGGGTCACGGCCTCGAGGTCGATCCAGTCGATCGGCGAGCACACATCGCAGCAGCGTCCCCGCGGTGCGACGGGGGTGTCGTCGCCAAAGTGGTCGAGGAGCTGGCGTCGCCGGCAGGCGCCGTCGCCGGTGGCGAAGCGCTTGACCGCCTGATAGGCCTCCCAGCGCCGGTCGATGGCCTCGCGGCAGAGGCTTCGCGCGGCCCACTCGTCCAGCTCGCCCCGCATGGTCACCGCCAGCTGTCCCCCCGGGGCGGAGGCCAGCGTGACCGCCCCGGTGCGCTCGGCCACCGACAGGGCGATGCGCTGGCGATCGTCCTGGTTGCGCGGGTCGATGACCGTGACTCCGTCGACCGCCGCCCGGCGCAGCCGCGCCGACGCCGAGCGCACGTCGTCCACCGTCATCTCCGAGCTCTTGATGAACTGGATCAGGCGTCCCAGATCGCCGCGCATGGCCAGCAGGACGGCCCGGGCCGGCGCGGCGTCGCGCCCGGCGCGCCCGGCCTCCTGGTAGTAGCCCTCGACGCTGGCCGGAAGCGCCCAGTGCCAGACCGAGCGGATGTCGTGCTTGTCGATGCCCTGGCCGAAGGCGTTGGTCGCCGCGACGACCTCGACCGTCTGATCCATGAACGCGCGCTGGCTGGCGTCACGAGCCGGCGCATCCATGCCCGCGTGGTAGGCCGCCGCGGCGATGCCGGCGCCGGCGACGGCATCGGCGACCGCCTCGGTATCCCGGCGCGTGCCGCAGTAGACGATCGCCGGACGGTTGGCCGGGTCAGCGAGGCCGGCGAGCAGGATCGCGCGCTTGCGGGCCACCGCCCCCGCGCCGTCCAGGGGGATCACGTCGAAGGAGATGCTCGGCCGATCAAAGCCCCGGCGCACGATGAGCGGATCGCGCAGGCCGAGCCGGGCGGCGATCTCGTCGGCCACCTTGGGCGTGGCGGTGGCCGTGGCGGCCATCACGGGGGGGCGCCCGAGCGACTCGATCACCCCCAGCAGCCGCAGGTAGTCGGGACGGAAGTCGTGCCCCCATTCCGAGACGCAGTGCGCCTCGTCGACGACGAAGAGCGCGATCTTCCGCGTCAGCAGGGCACAGCGCAGCGCCGCGCCGGCGAAGCGCTCGGGCGCGCAGAAGACGATCTGGGCCTGCCCCGAGCGGATCGCTCCGAGCGCGGCGGCGTTCTCGTCCTCGCCCAGGGTCGAGGCGAGCATGGCCGACCGATGACCGGCGCGCAGGAGCCGACGGTGCTGATCGGCGATCAGGGCGATAAGTGGACTGACGACGACGGTGAGCGCGTCCGAGGCCAGGGCCGGGAGCTGGTAGCAGAGGCTCTTGCCCCCGCCCGTGGGCATGACCACGAGGCTGTCGCGCCCGTCGAGCGCGGCCTGCACCGCCTCGCGCTGGCTGGGGCGAAACTCCCGCAGGCCCATGAGCGAGAGCAGCTCCTCGGGCGTGCGCTGGGTTTGGATGCCCACAACCCGGCGCCCCTGCTCGGCCGCGCCGCTGACCTCGTCGAGTGACCGTCCGGCCAGCCGCTCGCCGATCGGGACGACGAGCCGGCGATCCGTCGCGGACAGATCCGGGAAGCGTCGCTGCGCTGCCGCCAGCTGCCCCCGGGCCAGGGCCCCGAGAACGTCGCCCAGCGCGGTGGCCTCCGGGACCGCGGCCGGGGCGCCGGGCGATGCCAACCGGCGGCCAAGCCCCACCAGCAGCGCCTGCTCGTCGGCGTGGAGATCCCGCCAGGCGCTCCGGGCGTCAACCAGGCCCATGGGCTCACCCGCGGCGGCGCGAGCGAAGGCGAGCAGGACACGTTGCATGCCGGCACCGTACCGCCGGCATCGGCCGCCGCTCGGGGCCCGGATCGATCTTCTGACGCGGGCGTGATACTCCCGCCGGCGATGGAGCTTCAGTCGTGACAGACGCGGCGCCGCCAAAGCGCCGGCCGGCCCGACTCCGCGTAGGCGTGCTGGCTTCCGGGGAGGGGACGAACCTCCAGGCGCTGATCGACGACGTCCACGGGCGGGATGGGATCGAGATCGTCGCCGTCGCCTCGGATCGGCCTGACGCCCGGGCCCTGGTCCGGGCCCGGGCCGCGGGCATCGCCACCGCGCTGTTCCCCCTCGGCGATCATCCCGACCGCGCGGCGCGGGATCGCGCGATGGGCGCGTGGCTGGCCGACCGCGACGTCGGGCTGGTGGTCCTCGCCGGTTTCATGGCCCTGCTGACCCCGGGCTTCCTCGCCCGCTTCCCCGACCGGGTGGTCAACGTCCATCCCTCGCTGTTGCCCGCCTTTCCCGGGATCGCCGCCATCCAGCAGGCCATCGACCAGGGCGTGGGAGTGGTGGGGGTGACCGTGCACCTGGTCGACGAGGGCATCGACAGCGGGAGGATCCTGCTCCAGCGCGCGATTGCGCTCGACCCCGACGCCGATGCCGCTGCCGTGCATCGCGCGCTACAGCCCTTGGAGCATGCGCTGTTGCCCGAGGCTGTCCGCTTGTTCGCCGCCGGCGCGCTCCCGCCTGGCCCGGTGTAGCCGGGCGCATCCAGGTCGGCGCTAGGGGCCGGGCTCGGTCAGCGTCCCGGGGTCGTCGGCCCGGCGCGCGGTTATCGGCTCCTCGTCCCCGGGCGGCGTCACCCCGGCCGCGCCGTCGTCGAGCTCGCCCGGCCGCCAGCGCGTGCGCGGGACGATGGCCCGCCCGATGACGCGGTCGCTGTGGCGGGCGATGATGCGCAGCATGGACTGAACCAGCTCCTCGCCGAGCAGGTGAGGCCGCAGGCCGAGGTCGTGGAGCTTGGTGTTGGCCGCGTTGTAATAGTGCTCCTCGGCCTCGATGCGCGGATTGGGAAACGCGCGCACGGCCACCTCGTGGCCCAGCTCGGCACCCGCGCGGCGGACCAGCTCGGCCAGCTCGCTGATCGTGAACTGCTCGGTGAACTGGTTGAACACCCGGAACTCCCCCAGCTTGGCCGGGTGCTCTACGGCGAGCTCCACGCACTGCAGCGTGTCGCGGATGTTGAGAAATCCACGCGTCTGGCCACCGCGCCCGTAGACCGTCAGCGGGTGGCCGATGACCGCTTGGACGCAGAAGCGGTTCAACGCCGTGCCGAACAGCTCGTCGTAGTCGAAGCGCGTGATCAGTCGGGCGTCCAGAGCGGTTTCGTCGGTCTCGATGCCGTAGACCACGCCCTGGTTGAGGTCGGTGGCCCGCAGGCCCCACACCCGACAGGCGAAGTGGATGTTGTGTGAATCGTGGACCTTGGAGAGGTGATACAGCGAGCCGGGGAGCTTGGGGAAGGGGAGCACGTCGCGCCGACCGCGGTGCTCGATCTCGATGAAGCCCTCTTCGATGTCGATGTCGGGGGTCCCGTACTCGCCCATGGTGCCGAGCTTGACCAGATGGCAGGCCGGCACGTGGTCGCGAATGGAGAACAGGAGGTTCAGCGTCCCGATCACGTTGGTGCGCTGGGTCATCACGGCATGACGGCGCGAGATCATCGAGAAGGGTGCCGAGGGCTGCTCGCCGAAGTGCACGACGCACTCGGGCAACGTATCGGCGATGACCCGGTCGAGCAGATCCCCGTCCTCGATGTTGCCCACGTAGCTGGCGATCCGGCGGCCCGAGTGCTCCTCCCAGGCCTCGATGCGGTCGGCCATCGAGGAGATGGGCGTGAGCGAGTCGGTCGACTGCTCGTGGTGCCAGAGCCGCCGGGAGAAGTTGTCCATGATCACGACCTCGTGCCCGCGCGCGGAGAAGCGAAGCGCCGTCGGCCAGCCCAGGTAGCCGTCGCCGCCGAGGATCAGGATTCTCATCGGCCCAGCATATGCGCTGCCGGGCGGTCCAAACGAGCCCTTCGCACGTTCTTATGGGCGATGGTCACAATACTTCTCGTGAGCCTGCTCGGGCTGCTCATCGCGCTTGGCGCGGGACTGGCGGCGATCGGTCTCGCGGCCCGCGCCCTGGTGACGGCCCACCGCGCCGAGCGTCGCCTGGTGGCGCTGGTCGACACCCTGGTCGACGAGGCCTTTGCCGAGGAGGCGGCCACTACCGCCTTCGCCGACCGGGTGGCGGTGCTCATTCCCGCCTACGACGAGCAGGACGCCCTGGGTCCCGTGCTGCGGGCCATTCCCATCGAGGTGGCCGGGGTCCGCACGGCTGTGCTGGTGGTCGACGACGGTTCGAGCGATGCCACCGGCTCGGTCGCCCGTGCTCACGGTGCGACGGTGGTCCGCCACCACGTCAACCGTGGGGGCGGTGCGGCCCTGCGCACGGGCTACCGCCTGCTGTCCGCCGCCGGCGCGCGCGTGATCGTCACCCTCGACGCCGATGGTCAGCACCGCCCCGCGGAGATGGAGCGACTCGTTGCCCCGATCCTGTCGGGCCGGGTCGACGTCACGCTGGGATCGCGGGTGCTGGGCCATGCCGAGCCCAGTCAGCGCGCCCGGGAGATCGGCGTTGCCCTCTTCGCGCGCGTCGTCTCGCGGCTCGCCCATTCGCCGGTCTCCGATCCGTCCAATGCCTACCGGGCCATCCGCGTGCCCGCCCTGCGCCGGCTGCACCTCCGTCAGGAGCAGTTTCACAGCTCGGAGTTCGTCATGGAGGCCCACAAGCGCGGGTTGGCCTGCGCCGAGGTGCCCGTCTCGGTTGTCCGCCGGACCCACGGGCACTCCAAGAAGCCCCCGACCCTTCGCTACGGGCTGGGGTTCGCCACGGCGATCGTCCGCACCTGGCTGCGCTGAGCGCCTAGCCGCGCAGCGCCACCGACCGCACCCACCGCCCGCACGCGTCGGCCAGCGGCACCCACCTTGGTCTCGGCGCCGCGGCCACCAGGGCGACCTCGCCCAGCGGCGCGCCACCGTCGGCGTCCTGCGCGCGCGTGGCTCCTCGAGCACCGAGCAGGCGGCCGACGGGAGCGACGGGGGCCGGGGTCACCGAGAGGCTCACCGGCCCCGCCTGTGCCGTCACCAGCGTTCCCACCAACCAGTGAGGCCCGAGCCGGTCGAGGCTGGCCGGCAGGATGGCATTTAGGCCCGGCGCGCTCACGCGCAGGGCCTGGCTCGAGGCGTACTGCAGCGAGAGCGTCCAGGCTCCGGCTGAGGGAAGCACGATCCGTTGGCGCGCGGGCTGGCCGGCCCCCGGGCTGCGGACGCTCCAGGCGCTGGACGGGCCGACCACGGGCGCCGGGGCCTCGAGGGCCGAGCCTCCGGTACGCAACAGGCCCCGGGCCTCGGGCGTCGCGCAGTCCAGCACGCCGCCGGCCGGATCATCACCCGGAAGCTGGCGTGCGGGCGTCGGACCCTGTCGCCGCCACAGGCTGTAGCCGCCGGCCTGGGCGATCAGGCCGAAGTTCGGCGGCGGAGCCGGGTCATAGCCCGAGAGCGGCGTGATGAGGAAGGTGAACCGGTCGAAGGTCGCTGCGTCGATGAGACCGGGATGCACGGCGCCGCCTCCCCGGTAGGGGACGTCGGCGCGCAGCGGCACCGTCCAGCTGGGGTAGAGGGCCACCGGGCGGGCCACGACCACGCCCCGAAGGGCCCACGGGGCGAAGTCGTCGGTGCCCAGGTACAGCGTCGGTGCCGAGCCGAGCTGGCGGCGGAGGGCCTCCAGGCCGTTGGTGTGAGCGGCCGGTCCGATCGGCGCGTCACGCAGCACGAGCACGCTCGACGCCGCCGCCAGGGCGAGCAGCACCGCGCCTACCGCCCGGCGGACACCGGCGGCCCGTCCCCCTCCCGGGCGCAGGGCGCCGGCCAGGACGAGGATGACCAGGGGCGCCAGGACGGCAAGAGGCTTGGCCGCGTCGTAGGGGTTGCGCGTGGCCGCCACCACCCCGGCGATCACCGCTCCCCCGGCGATCACGCCGACCACCGCTGACTCGCCGCGGCCCAGCCAGTCCTTCAGCGCCCACAGCCCGAGACCGCTGGCCGCCAGCGCCGGTCCCAGGCGCAGCAGCGCCGGATGTGGGGCCAGGCGGAAGTCGGGGCGCAGCCAGATGCCCAGGGCCTCCCAGGGCGGGATGGGGGCGAACAGGTTCCCCAGCCCACCGGCGGGCTCGTGGGCGAACGAGGAGCCGCCGAAGCCACCCAGCCGGCCGGCCTCCGCGAGCACCACGACGGCCACGACGAGCCCGGCGCCCAGCGCTGGCGCGGCGGCGCGGCGGGCCAGCGCTCGGGCGCTCCGCCGGTGCCGGGCGAGGGTCAGCGCACCGGCAGCCCCTGCGCCGGCGATCGGCCAGGCGAGCCCGGGAATGCTGTAGACGACAAGGGTGGCGGCCGCGAGAACGCCCAGCGGCGTTCCCGGCTGGCCGGCGGCCAGGAGCTGGCGCACCCGCCCCGGCCGGGCCTGCTCATCGTCGGCCGCCTCGGGCTCCGACGGTCGGGCGAGAATGGTGCGCAGGGCGAGGGCGAAGGCCAGCACCAGCAGGGCCTCGAGCTGCTCCTTGAACGAACCCTGAGCCAGGTAGGCGACCATCAGGTAGGGCAGTCCGACAAGCGCCGCGACCGGGACCCGCAGCACGGGACGCAGCGCGTCCAGGGCGGCCAGCGCCGTGACGGCGGCCAGCACCGGTGCCGCGAGGGCCAGCGCGCTGAAGCCATCGGGCAGACTCGCGCCGAGGCCTTGGCCCAGCACGGCAACGAGCGCGTGCGGGCCGATCGGGTAGCCGTGGCCGGCGAGGCTCGGCGAGTCGGGAATGCCGTGGACCAGAGCCCACGCCGTGGTCAGATGGACGCTCATGTCGTTGTCGTCGCCTACCCCGAGGATCCCCGTCCGGCCGCTGGCCAGGAACGGCAGGCCGGCGAGGAGGAGGGCCAGCCCGGCGGTGGCGCCGGCGATCAGGGTCGCCTGGCGCGTTGCCCGTCCGGCCCGGCACGCGGGGCGGGCGAGCGCGCCGGCCCCGCCCAAGACGAGGGCGCCGCAGGCGACCGCTGCCGTCGTCGCCCCGCCTGGGAGGCGGACCGCCTCGGCCGCCACGAGCAGGAGCGCCGCCAGGCCGGCGGCCGGTGCGAGGCAGCGCCCGCGGGTCCAGCCGGCCGCTGCCCAGATCGCCGCGCCGGCCAGTGCCGCGGCGATCAGCACAGCCAGCGTGACCACGAGCAGCGCGAGCACGGCAGCCAGGATCGCAGCGCGCCCCGGTACGGAACACTGCCGCGATGTCCCGCCGCGTACGCCTTCTCGCCTGCGCCGTGCTAGTGCTCGCGCTGGGGCTGCGGGTCGGCTACGTGGTGGCCACGCCGGGGTACCGGCTCGACGGGGACGCGCACGCCTACGACCACCTCGCCCGGGGGATTGCCGCGACCGGGTCCTACCCCGAAGTCGACGGCCGGGCCACGGCCTACCGGCCGCCGGCCCTGCCCTACCTGCTGGGCGGCATCGACGCGCTGGCCGGCCATTCCGACCCCGCCACCGCCGACCGCCTCCTCCTCGCCGCCGTGGGGACCGCCGCCGTCGCCCTTGTTGCCCTGCTGGCCCGATCGCTGCTGGGGACCACGGCGGGCTTGGCGACGCTGGGCCTGGCGGCGATCTACCCACCCTGGGTGACGGTCGGCACCTCCCTGCTCTCCGAGCCCCTGCTCGTCGTCCTCGAGCTCGGCGTCCTGCTCTGCGCGCTTCGCGGGCGCGCGGCCCTCGCCCGGCTTGACCGGCCTACCGCCGGGCCTGCGCTCGGCTGGGCGCTGGCGGCCGGAGCCCTGACCGGCGCGGCGTGGCTGACCCGCGCCAACGGGGTGGTCCTGCTGCCGGCGCTGCTCGTCGGCCTGCGCCCCACGCGCGGACCCCGCGTCCCCGACGAATCGGATCGACCGCGCCGACGGACCCGCGCGAGCGGCGCGGCGCTGGCTCCCGCGGCCGTCGCGGTGCTCGCCGTCGTGGTCGTGGTGGCGCCGTGGAGCGTGCGCAACGCGACGGTGTTTCACCGCTTCATCCCCGTCTCCGACGAGGCCGGCGGGACCCTCCTGGGTTCCTACAACGCGGCGTCGGCGCGCGACAGGGAGAATCCCGCGGGCTTCCGGGAGCTCGCCGCCCTGCCGTCGGAGCCCGCCCTACGACGCGCGCTGACGGCCAGAACTGAGCCCGCGTTTCAGGCCGGTTTGCTCAACGACGCTCTGAGCTATGTGGGTCGGCACCCGCTCTATCCGCTGACGGTCGCTGGGAACAATGCCCTCAGGCTGCTCGACCTGCACGGCCTGGCCCAGACCGAGCGGACCGGACCCGCGAGCGGTCTGGCCTCGAGCACGTGGGCGATCGTCGACGCGGCTGGCTTCTGGGTCCTGGCGCTGCTGGCCGTGGCGGGCGCGGCCTCGGGTGCCGCCCGGCGACTGCCGGGCTTCGTCTGGATCGCCGCGGCGCTGCTGGCCATCAGCGAGCTGCTGATCAGCGTCGAGACGCCGCGCTTCCGCCTGCCGCTCGAGCCCTGGGTGCTCATGCTGGCCGGGGCCGCCGTGGCCCGCGCGGGGATCACCCTGCGCACCCGGCGGCGGGTGGGGAGCGGGGAACTCGAAACCGCCTGAATCCTCAGTCCCCACGGGCGATCGAGCCCCTCGGCCGGGCGGGGCCGTTATCTATCCCACGGCCGTCGCTCCCCGTCCGCCGTTCCTGGCTCGGCGGGTTTACGCCACCGTCCCGGTGAGCTGGCGCATGCCGCTGGCCGTTGATCCTGGCCGGCTGGATGAGGCTGGTCGGTGGCAGCGAGGGCCACACCCATCTCCTCTCGCTCTTTGCCGCCCAGCTGAGCGTTCCCGCCCCTCGGGTGCCGGCCCCCCGGCGCCGGCGGCCAGCGCCGGAGATGTCGGTTCGGCGGCGAACGGCGATGGCCCGGGCACGACCGGTGGAGGCGGGGCCATGACGGCCGGCGGCCCTCCGGAGGGTTGCCACGGGCGCACGGCCGGGCCAGGCCCGCCCGCCGGTGGTTGAGGTTGGGCTCGCGGGACAAGCGGCGCCTCCTCTGCTGCCGGCGGTGGCGCGTCGGTGGCGGCCGCCTGGGCGCCCAGACCCGAGGTGGCCAGCTCGCCTTGAAGCTCACGGAGCTTTCGGTCCATCTCCGCCAGGCTCGACTGTGCGTCCCGGGCGGCGTCGCGTGAATGGGTTGATCGGGCAAACGCTGGGCTGGACCGCGGCGCTGCGAGAGTCGCTTCGCGGGCCCAAACTACCAGCGGCCGGGGCGAATCGCCGGTGTGAGCGGGGACTTCCCGACGATCATCAGGCCGACCCTTCCTCGGCCGGGCGTGTTCTCGCCGGCCGCCTCAGGGCCGCCCGCGCTCAGCGCGCCGCGCCCGCGTAGCTGAGCGCCCGAGCGACGAGCAGGGGGTCGGGCGTCAGCCCAGCCTCCGACAGGTGCCCCAACGTCATGTCGGCGCGACCGATGGCCTGCAGGCTGCGGGCTTTGCGGTGCTGCCCGACGATGCGCAGACGCCCGTTCCAGCGGCTGCGCCGCACGGTTGACCCCACCATCAGCTCAGCCAAGGCCGCGGCGTCGCCGTGGATGGCGAAGTCGGGCGGCTTGAGCCCGTCGCCGGTGGCCAACGGTCGAATTGTCGTGTGCTCCGGCCGGACCGAGACCCGGTAGGAGCCCAGCTCGGTCAGCTCGAGGTCGTAGTCGAAGGACTCGTCGGCCAGAAGGCTGTGCACGGGAAGGAGGTCGAGGATGAGGCGTCCGGCGGCGTCGGGGTCAGCGGCGGCCAGCGCGGGCAGCGCCTGCGGCAGCCAGGCGGCCAGCGGGCGTGCGTCCCCGTCCAGGTCGGCTGCCGCGCGTCGCACGGCGCCCGCTCGCGGCGGCGGCGGCGGCGGGGGCACCGGAGCTGGCACGGCCACGGTGATTCGGGGCTTGTGAGCCTCCTCGAAGGGGGCAAGCTTGCGCTCGAGCTCCTCGCGCTCGTGCTTGAGCCGGACGAGCATGCCCACGTCGGACGGCGCCGGCGCGCGCAGGGGCTCGGGGACGGCGTCGGCCCAGGCCTCGGCCTCGGCCGGGGGCTTGACGGGATCGCCTTCGTCGGGCGGGAGCCGGGCGATGGACTGGTCGGCGGCCGCGTGGCGGCGCTCGCCGTCCTCGGTCTGGTCACGCACCCCCTCCACCTGCTCCGGCAGCTCGACCATGGCCTGCTGCATGCGCGCGTAGCCGGCGCCGGCGCGGTCGGACTCGGTGGCACGCTCGGCCAGCACGGCGATTGCCCGCCGCTGCCCTCGGTGGGCATCGTCGCGCTCGGTCTCGGCCGCCGCGCGGGCCTGCTGCTCTGACTCGAGCTGCTCCAGGAGCTCTCCCGCCACCGAGGCGAGCTGGTCGGAGACGCCGGCCAGCCGCTCCTCGACATCCGAGGTCTGTCGTCCGAAGCGCGAACGCTCATCGGCCAGCTCACGCTCCAGAGCTCCCGCCTGCGCCTGGGTGGCGACCACGGCTTGGCGGCTCTCGGCCGTCTGGTGCTCGGCGTGGTTGAGGGCGCCGCCGGCCCGGTCGACGATCTCGCCCACGATGCGCTCGGAGTCCACCTCGCGCTTGCGCAGGTCGTCGGCCTCGCTGCGGGCGGCATCCAGCTGGACTGACAGCTCATCCAGCCGTTGCTGGGAGTCCTCGAACCCGCGGCTCTGCTCGTCGAGCTCGCGGGTCCGCGCCGTCAGTTCGCTGCGCAGATCGACGGCCGCCCCGGCGGACTCATCGACAATGGCGCGCTCGCTGGCGAGGTCGTGGTGGGCGGTCCCGAGCTCGCGCTCGAACACCCGCGCGCTGGAGCGCTCGCGCTCGAGCGCCACCGACAGCTCTCGTACGCGGGCCGCCTCCTCGCGCTGTCGTTCGCCGGTCTCGGCCCGCGCGCGGGCCAGCTCGGCGCCTAGCTCCTTCTCGCGCCTGCGGCTGGCCTCGGCGACCTCGACGGCCTGCTCGACCCGCCGGTCGGCCTCCGCGAAGGCGCCGTAAAGCTGCTCGGATCGTCGGCCGAGCTCGTCGAGCTGGCGCTGCAGCGCGGCGGCCGCGTGAGCCGCTGTCGCTTCGCGCTGCCGCACGGAGGCAAGCTGACTGCGCTCGGCGGACAGCTCGCGCTCGACGGTGGCCCGGGCCGACTGCTCGACAGCCAGCTGGCCGGTCAGCCTCTCGGTCTCCCGGCGCAGCTGTCCCAGGGCGAGCTCAAGCTCCGCCAAGCGGGCCGCCAGCTCTCCGCCCGAGCGCGCGACGAGCTGACCCAGGCCGTCGCGCTCGGCGCGCAGGGCGCCGAGATGGGCGTAACTGCGCCCCAGCTCGTCGGGGAGGCGATCGACCTCCTCGTTGAGGAGGCCGATCTCGGCGCGCGCGCTGTCCAGTCGCTGGCGCAGGCCCGCCAACAGGTCGGTCACCGACGTCAGGGCCAGCTGCGCGTCCTCGACGTCACCCCCGGTCTCCCCGGATGGCGGCGCGGCCTCGGCTGCGGATCGTGTCATCAGCGGATCCGGTACCGGTGTGGCGGGTACGAAGTCGGGCTCCGCCTCGACGGCTCGGTCTCCGGCGGGCACGCTGCTCGCTGGGTCCGGTGCTCCGGCCGAGGACGCCGGGACCGGCGGAACGTCGACCGGCGCATATTCGTCCGCCCTCGCCGACCCGCGTCCGGACCGCCCGTCGGAGCCGGGTACGGCAACCACGAGCCGACCGATCTGAACGGACGCTCCCCGCTCCAACAGCGGGAGGAGCTTCCGGGGCAGCTCGAAGGCGGCCGACCACGGGCCTGGCCCTTGAGTGTGGCCGCCGAGAGGCGGCAGGCTCTCGAACCGGTAGCTCCGCGCTCGGCTGTCCAGGCTGAGGCGCACCCGCCCGGCGGGAAGCTTGGCGCCCGCCGTGCCGGTCAGGCGCACGAGAGCTCGCGCGCCGCGCAGGCGATCCCACTCGACGCTGTCGATCACGAGCGAGTCGGTGGGCAGGCGTGACGTCGTCAAGAGCAACCGCCGGGGCCGCGGGGCCATGGTAACTGTGGCCGGCGCCGCTGAACTGGCCTGGACCGTTGCCCCGCCGACGGACGGAGCTTACGGGCGGAGTCGGGCGAGGCCCCAAACGCCCGGTTGGCGGCCCGGCCGCCCGACTACGCCGCCGGTGCCTTGCCAGGCGGCCCCCGGGTCTCGCCCCAGGGCGCACGGACTCACGGGACCAACCACTACTAGGCCGACAGGGTCTCGGCAGCGATCTCCGCCACCTCGGTGGGGGTGCGCCCGACTCGCACCCCGCGGGCCTCGAGGGCCTCGGCCTTGGCCGCCGCCGTGCCCTGGCCTCGAGAGACGATCGCCCCGGCGTGGCCCATGGTCTTCCCCGGGGGCGCGGTGAAGCCGGCGATGTAGCCGATCACCGGCTTGGTCACGTTGGCGGAGATGAAGTCGGCCGTGCGCTCCTCCTCGTCGCCGCCGATCTCTCCGCACATGACGATCAGCTCAGTCTCGGGGTCGTCCTGGAAGAGGCCGATGACGTCGATGAACGAGGAGCCCACCACGGGGTCGCCCCCGATGCCCACGATGGTGGAATTGCCGAAGCCGCGCTGGGCCAGCTCGTTGCCCACCTGATAGGTCAGGGTGCCCGAGCGCGACACCAGGCCCACGTTGCCCGGCGAGAAGAAGCTGGCCGGGATGATCCCGACGTTGGCCCGTCCCGGGGAGAGCACCCCGGGGCCGTTGGGCCCCACGAGACGCGTCGGACCCCGGTGCAGGTGCGTGTAGACCCTGAGCATGTCGTGCGCAGGGATTCCCTCGGTGATGCAGACGGCCAGCCCGATGCCGGCATCGGCGGCCTCCAGCACGGAGTCGGCGGCGAAGCGCGGCGGGACGAAGACCATGGCGGTGTTGGCCCCGGCCTCGTGCACCGCCTCCCGGAAGGTGTCGAACACGGGGACCCCCTCGACGTCCTGGCCCCCCTTGCCCGGGGTCACGCCGGCGACGACATCGGTGCCGTAGCTGCGGTTGCTGAGGGCGTGGAAGGAGCCCTCGCGACCGGTGATGCCCGAGACCACCAATCTGGTCTCGCTGTCGACCAGGACGCTCACGCCGAGCCCTCTCCGCGGGCCAGCTCGACCACCCGGGCGGCCGCCCCGAGCATCGTCGCCTCGACGTGGACGCCGGCCAGGTCGGCCTCGGCCAGCAGCTCACGTCCCGCCTCGTCGTTGGTGCCGTCGAGGCGCACGACGAAGGGGACGGTCGGCTCGACGGTCGCGAAGGCCTCGACCAGTCCCCGCGCCACCTCGTCGCAGCGGGTGATGCCGCCGAAGATGTTGAACAGCACGGCGCGGACGTTGGGGTCCGACAGGATCACCTCGACGGCGGCGACGATGGCGTCGGCCTTCGAGCCGCCGCCGGCGTCGAGGAAGTTCGCCGGGGCGCCCCCAGCCTGGGCGACGACGTCGAGGGTGGACATGACGAGCCCGGCGCCGTTGCCGAGGATGCCGATGTCGCCCCCGAGCTTGACGTAGGTGAGGCCGCGCTCTGAGGCCATGCGCTCCTGCGGGTCCTCGGCCGAGGGATTGCGCAGCGCGGCGTTGTCGGGGTGGCGGAAGAGGCTGTTGTCGTCCAGGGTGACCTTGGCGTCGAGGGCCACCACGGCCCGGACTCCCTGCTCGGTCGCCGGGGTGACGATCAGCGGGTTGACCTCGATGAGCATCGCCTCCTCGGCCACGAAGGCGTCGTAGAGCTTGTGCAGCATCGTGCCCACCGCGCGCACGATGTCGGCGTCGGCGCCGGCCCCGTAGGCCAGGCGCCGGGCGTGGAAGTCCTGAAAGCCGATCAGCGGGTCCACGTGCAGCCGGGCGATCGCGTCGGGCTCCTGAGCGGCCACCTCCTCGATGTCCATTCCGCCGCGAGTGGAGAGCAGCACCAGGGGTGCACGGGCCGACCGGTCGAAGACCACCGACGCATAGAGCTCGGCCTCGATCTCGGAAGCGCGCTCGATCCACAGCTCGTGCACCGTCAGCCCACGGATGTCCATGCCCAGGATCGCCTTGGCATGGGCCTCGAGCTCATCGATGTCGGAGGCCAGCTTGATCCCTCCGGCCTTGCCCCGCCCCCCGATCAGGACCTGCGCCTTGAGCGCGACGGGGAAACCGAGCTCCTCGGCGGCCGAGACTGCCTCGGGGACCGAGCTGGCATAGCTTCCCGCTGGAACGCGAACGTCGTGCCGTGCGAGCAGCTGCTTGCCCTGGTACTCGAGGAGGTCCATCGGCGGCGGGGCACTCTAGCCCAACGGCCTCGGCCCGTTCGAATCTGTCAAGAGGCCACGTGCCATCATCCCGCCTTCCCCATGGCCATCCCCAAGACCCCCACCTTTGTCTCCTTCGATGTCTACGGCACCCTGATCGACTGGGAGACCGGCGCCTACGACGCCTTCGCCAAGGAGGCGGCCCGCGACGGGTTCACCATCGAGCGCGACGAGCTGATCCCGCTGTTTCATACCGTCCAGCAGGAGATCAAGGCGGGCTCCTACGAGCTCTACGCCGAGGTTCTGCGCCGGACCGCGGTGCGCATCTCCAAGGAGCTGGGGTGGCCGCTGGAGCCATCGCGCTCGGGCTTCTTGCCCGACTCCCTCCAGCGCTGGCGGCCGTTCAAGGAGACCAACACCCAGCTCAACCGCTTCATCAAGAAGTTCTCGCTGGGTCTGATCTCCAACGTCGACGACAAGCTGCTGGGCCAGACCCGGCGCCACATCCCCGTCGACTTCGATCTCGTGGTCACCGCTCAGCAGGTTCGCGCCTACAAGCCCGAGCCCGCCCACTTCAAGGAGTGCGAGCGTCGCATGGGTGGGCGCAAGGGCTGGGTCCACGTCGGCTCCGACTATCACTACGACGTCGAGCCGTGCCTGAAGCTCAAGGTGCCGGTCATCTGGGTCAACCGCAACAAGCAGGCGCTGCAGCCCGGCCAGAAGAAGCCCGACGCCGAGGTCAGGACGCTGCTCGAGGCCGCGCGGCTGCTGGGCGCCGCCTAGCCCGCGCCGCGCCCCGTGCGCGTCCTGGCGCTGCACCCCGACGTCGTCGTCGGGGTCAGCCGGATGTGGCAGACCACCGCGACCCTGGTGCGCTGTCGCGAGGAGGCGCTGCTGATCGACTCTCCCGTCCTGCCCGATGAGCTCGACGGGCTCGCGTCGGTCGCCGCCCAGGCGGGTTTCGGGGTCCGGGGGCTGTTGGCGACCCACGGCGACTGGGATCACCTACTCGGTCCCCTGGCCTTCCCCGATGCCGCCCTGGGTGCCGGGGAGCCCACCGCCGCCCGGCTGCGTGACGAGCCGGGCGTCGCCCAGCGCGAGCTGCGGGCCTTCGACGTCGCCCACTACGTCGTGCGTCAGCGCCCGCTGGGCCTCGGCGCCGTGCAGGTCCTGCCGGTGCCCGGACGGCTCTCGATCGGCGACCGCGAGCTCGAGCTGCACCCGGCGAACGGTCACACGGCCGACGGGCTCGCCGTGCTCGTGGCCTGGGCCCACGTCCTGGTCTGCGGCGACTTTCTCTCGCCGGTGGAGATACCGACCCTGGGCCGCGGCGGGTCTCTGATCGCCTACCGGGAGACGCTCGAGCGTCTGGGTTCCCTGCTGGACCGGGTAAGCCACGTCGTCCCGGGCCACGGCGCGCCTCTGCCCGTGGACGGCGCCCGCTCGATCTGGGAGCAGGATCTCGTCTACCTGGAGGCGCTGGAGGCCGACGGCGCCGGCGCGCCGCTGCCCGCTGACCGTCGTTCGGCGCAGCAGCGTCGGCTGCACGCCGAAAACGTCGCGCGGCTCGCCGGCTCTACTCCTCCTCGATCCGGCGGCGCATGAGAAGGTTGCGCCCGCTCCAGGGCTGGGCCCGGGCGTCGAAGCCGAACCCTTCGTAGAGGGCCACCGCCCCAGCGTTCGCCTCGTTGACGTCCAGCTCCACGCGCCGGCAGCCGTGGGCCCGGGCCCGGTCGAGCGCCCCGGCGACCAGCGCCCTTCCCAGCCCGCTGCGGCGCGCGCCGGTGCGCACGAAGAGGTCCTCGAGGTTGCAGTCGTCGCTCGCCGTCCACACCGAGCCGCGGTAGCGCAGTTGGCAGACTCCCGCCGGCGGGGCATCGTCGTGCGGCGTGCCCAGGAGGTACTCGGTGTCGGGCCGTTCGATGAGCCGCTCGACCGAGGCGAGGATCGCGTTGTCCGACGGCCAGCCCTCCCCGAGCCAGTCGCGGAGCTCGACGAGCAGCCGCGCCACGGTCTCGGCCTCGTCGGGTCCGGCGACCCAGACGGTAGACGTCACTCCGCCGGCGAGGTGATGACGGCCAGGGTGTCCCCCGTCGCCACCGAGGCGCCGACGGCGATGGGCAGCTCGGCCACCGTGCCCGACTTGTGGGCGGTGATCTCGTTCTCCATCTTCATGGCCTCCACCACGGCGATCAGCGCGCCCTCCTCCACGGCGGCACCCGGCTCGACGCCGACCTTGAGCACCGTGCCCTGGATGGGCGAGACGAGGGCGTCGCCGCCCCCACCCCCACCGCCCGACCGCTCAGCGCGCCGGGGCGGGCGCCGGGCGGTGGTGCCGTTGGCCGCGGCGGCGCCGGGCGCGGTGATGGCCGGCGGCTCGCCGATGACGCGCACGTCGAAGCGCCGGCCCGAGACCTCGACCAGGTAGCTGCGCTGCACCTTCTCGCCCGCCTCCTCGTCCTCCCCGTCGGTCGTCGGCGGTTGGTCAGGTTGGTCGGTCGCCTTCAGCCACGCCCGATCCTCGACCAGGTCGCGACAGGTCTCGGCCCGCTGCCACTGCTCGCTGGCCAGCAGGGCGCGGTGGAAGGGGATCAGGGTCCGCAGCTCCCCGATCTCGTACTCGCCCAGCGCGCGCAGCATCCGGGCGGTGGCCTGGTCGCGATCGGCGTCCCACACGATGAGCTTGGCCACCATCGGGTCATACATCGGGGAGATCTCCGAGCCGGGGCCGACACCCGAGTCGACCCGCACGCCGGGGCCGCTGGGCTCGCGGTAGGCGCCGATCTGCCCCGGGGCGGGAGCGAAGTTCTTGGCCGCCACCTCAGCGTTGATGCGGCACTCGATCGCGTGCCCGCGGAGCACGACGTCCTCCTGGCTCACCGACAGCGGCTCGCCGGCCGCGGCGCGGATGCCCTCCTTGACGATGTCGATTCCCGTGGTCATCTCGGTCACGCAGTGCTCCACCTGGACCCGGGTGTTCATCTCCAGGAAGAAGTACTCGCCGTTGGCCAGCAGCCCCTCGATGGTGCCGGCACCGACGTAGTCGACCGCGGCGGCGGCGTCGGTGGCGATCGCGCCGATGCGCGCGCGCAGGGCCTCGTCCACCGCCGGTGCCGGGGACTCCTCGATCAGCTTCTGATGGCGGCGCTGGACCGAGCAGTCGCGCTCGCCCAGGTGGATGACGTTGCCGTGGCGGTCGGCCAAGACCTGCACCTCGACGTGGCGGGGATCAGGGAGGTAGCGCTCGAGGTAGACCGTGGGGTCCGAGAAGAACTTCTCCCCCTCCCTCGCCGATCCCTCGAAGGCGCCCTCGAGGGCGTACTCGTCGAGCGCCACGCGAAAGCCCTTTCCGCCGCCGCCGCCGGCCGCCTTGACCGCCACCGGGTAGCCGATGTCCTCGGCGATGATCTTCCGGGCCGCCCCTACGTCGGCGACGGCCTCGGTGGTGCCGGGCACGATGGGCACGCCGGCCGCGCGCATCAGCTCCCGGGCGCGGGTCTTGGAGCCCATCGCCTCGATGGCGTCTGCTCCGGGCCCGATGAACACGATGCCGGCCTCCTCGCAGGCGCGGGCGAACGCGGCGTTCTCAGCCAGGAAGCCGTAGCCCGGATGGATCGCCTCGGCGCCGGACTCACGGGCCGCCGCGAGGATGCGGTCGACCTTGAGGTAGCTCTCGCTGGCCGGGGCGGGCCCGAGAAGGTAGGCCTCGTCGGCGCGGGTGACGTGCAGGGCGTCGCGGTCGAGCTCGGAGTAGACCGCCACGCTGGCGATCCCCATCTCCTCGAGGGCCCGGATCACGCGGACGGCGATCTCGCCGCGGTTGGCCACCAGCACCTTGCTGAACATGCGGCGCGGCAGTCTATGGGAGCGCGCCGGCTGCCCGGCCCGCGGGTGGCGCGGAGACGCGTGCGGGGCGGACTGGCCCCCGGGGGCGAGGCGCCGGCTCGGCGTCGGCGGACTCAGCCCCAGGGGTGCCGGTCGCCCCACGGCGCCGCGCCGTCCCCGCCGGCGCCGACCGCCTCCAGGCGCGCGGTGCGCACCCAGCGATCGCGGGGCTCGGCCGCCGGCGCCGGGGGCGCAGCGGTGTCGCGCATGAACCGCTCCAGGGCGGCGACGACGGCGGCGGCCTCGGCTGGTGAGGCGGCCGGGGCGACGATGGCGAGCTTGGGCCGACGGTTCACGGTGCGCAAGCTAGCCGCATTTCCGCACTACCCGCGGAAACTGGGGCTAGCTCGTGTGGTGGGGGGATCTGCGTGTCACGATCTGTGCTGGGTCAGCTCCGGGATCGCGCCAGGTTGGCGATGCGTGGGTCGTCGGTGCTCCGCCCGCGCCAAGGTGGGCCGCGTGGCACCGAACCGGCGTGCGCAGCGTCCCGCTCACCCGAGCACCTTCCGCCCGCGGGACGAAGCGCATGACTACCAAGCGCTCAGTCCCGCGGCCTCGCTGGGCGTCGGCGAACGGGACGCTGCGCATGAGGCTTCGCGCTCGAGCGGCGACCCGTGGATCGCGCGGATGGCAGAGGCGCAGCACGGCGTCGTCACCACGCAACAGCTCCGTGCCGCCGGTCTCGGCCGGGGAGCGATCGCTCATCGCGCTGCCCAGCGACGACTGACGCCGCTGCACCGCGGTGTCTACCTGGTCGCTCCGCAGCTGGACGTGCCTCTCAGCCGCGAGATGGCGGCGGTACTCGCGTGCGGCGCGGGGGCGGCCCTGAGCCATCGGTCGGCGGCGATGCTGTGGCAGTTGACCGGCGCGGGTCCGTTGGCCGAGGTCGAGATCACCGTCCGCGGCGGCGACCGACGACGCGATGGCATTCGCGTCCACCGGGTGGCCGACCTCGACCGGCGTGATCTAACTCGTCGCGCCCGCATCCCGATCACCACTCCGGCCCGGACGCTGCTGGACCTCGCCGTCGTGGCCGAGGATCGGGAGCTCGCTCGCGCCTTCGAGCAGGCAGATCCTACGCCTGGTCTCCGCGCGGGAGGTGCGCGCGGCGCTGGCGCGGTCCCCCACCGGCCGGGGCCGCCGCGCCATGCGCGTGCTCCTCGAGGCCGCCGCCGAGCCACGCTTCACACGCTCCCGCGCCGAGGAGCGGATGCTCGAGCTGATACGCGCCAGCGGCCTGCCGGTACCACGGACCAACGTCTGGGTGCACGGATTCGAGGTCGATCTCCACTGGCCTCAGCAGCGCGTGGTTGCCGAGGTGGACGGCTACGCGTATCACCGGACCCGAGCCGCGTTCGAGCGCGACCGACGACGTGACCAGCGCCTCCAGCTCGCGGGGCAACGGATCCTGCGGGTGACCTGGCGCCAGATCGTCGATGAGCCGTTCGCGCTCGTGGCCGGCCTGGCCCAAGCCCTCGAAGCCACGCCTCGCGACACCTAGCGGGGCGTGTCATGGTGGACACCGTGCCCGAGCTGCCCGTGATCGATCACGACGCCGTGCTCGCTGCCGTCGATCCCGCCGAGGCGATCGCCCGCGTCCGCCAAGGCTTCATCCGCCACCACCGCGGGGAATGGACCATGCCGGCCAAGGTCTACCTGGCCTGCCCCCCTCACGGTGACTTCCGGGCCATGCCGGCCAGCGGCGAGGGCCTCGCACTGATGAAGTGGGTCTCCTCGTTCCCTGATGCTCCCGCCCGGGGGGTCCCGACGGTCTCCGGGGTCATCTGCCTCTCCGACGCGACAACGGGTGCCCCGCTGGCCCTGATTGACGCGCGGGCGGTCACGGCGCTGCGCACGGGGGCCGCGGCGGCGGTGGCGTCCGCTGCCCTGGCCCGGTCCGGGGATGAGAGCGTCGGGCTGATCGGCTGCGGACTGCACGGCGCGTGGGCCGCGCGCTGCCTGGCGGCCGCTGGGTTCGGGCCGGGCGTTTGCGTCGACCCGCGGGCCGAAGTCGCCGAGGCCCTGGCCACCGAGCTGGGCTGGTCGACCGGTGATCGCGCCGACGCGCTGGCCTGCGCGGTGGTCTGTTGTGTCACCCCCGGCGCCGAGCCGGTGATCGGCGCTGCCGACCTGCGCCCGGGCCAGCACCTCAACATGCTCGGAGCCGACGGCCCGGGCAAGGCCGAAGCCACCCTGGAGGCCGTGGCGCGCTGTCAGGTGTTCTGCGACGAGTGGGAGCAGGCCGCCCACGGTGGCGAGCTCGCGGGGGCGGTAGCCGCCGGCCGGCTCAGCCGCGACCGGGTGACCGAGCTGGGCGCCGTGCTCGCGGGTGAGACGCCGGGGCGGACCGGGTCCGACGCGGTCACCCTTTTCGATTCCACCGGGCTGGCCATCCAGGACCTCGCCGTGGCGGCGGTGGTCCTGGAGGCCCTACGTGCCGGACGGATCACGGCGCCGGCGGTGGGTCTGTAGCGCCGGTCAGTGGTGGCTGTGGAGGATGGTGGCCGAGCGCGCTAGGACCGTGGAGTCCGCCGGTGGGGGTGAACTGAACGTAGATGCGAACCGGCAGGGCACGGCCCAGCTTGCGGTCACGCTTGAGGAGCGCCCCGCGTAGAGCGTCCTTCCATTGGGCGCGACGGCCAGTGCGCCTGGATTCGTCCCCGCCGGGACATCGACCCGGGTACCCGCGACACCGCCGGTGAGGGGGTAGGCCGACACGGACGTACCGGTGACCCCCGGGTCGTCGCCGTCGACGACGTACAGGGCGTTGCCGCTGGGCGAGACCGCGAGGCTCTGTTGCCCACCGAGGGCGCCGGTGCCGCTGCTCAATTGGGTGTCGAAGGTCGCTGCCCCGGTCGTCGGGTCAATCGCGAACTCGTTGATCTGGTCGGCGACGTAGATCGCGCCGGGCGTCGCCGTGAACAGATGTGCACCGTCCGGGGTGATGGCGATGGCGAGGTTCGCCGGGTTCTCGTAGCCGTGGGTGTCCGTCGAATTGGCCGTACCGTCCGCCGTGAGCGGGCCGTCGGTCGAACTCACGGTGTACGCCGCTACCTCGGTGGCGACTTGAACCCCACCGGTGGCCGCGGCGACGGTGCGACGATGTCGACGTGCTTGCCGTCCGGCGCCATGGCGATGGGGCCGGCGCTGGCAAAGTTGGGGGGCGCCGTTGACTGGCTGGCGTAGGTCAGGCTCCCGTCCGTCTGGCTCAGGTGTAGACGTCCACCACGTCGGAGCCCAGGGCTACCGAGTACAGGTGCTTCCCATCGGGAGAGAGGGCTGAAGACACGTCCTGCACGGCGGTCCCCTGGGCCGTGTTGATCGAGCTCAGCGCCCCGGTGGACCGTGAGATCGAGAAGCCGGAGACCTTGCCGGGGTTCGACGGGCTTGAGACGTAGAGCGTCCGCGGCGGAGAGGTGGCCCCCCAGGCCGACCCGGACAAGCCCAGCGCACCGACGACCACGAGGAACAGCACCAGCGACGCGCGAGTCGCCCGACCAAACAAACGCGACATCGACCCTCCAGGCTCCGAGTTGATCACGAACCGAGCTCCGTCCTTGGACATTGGGCGCAGCCTGACCCCGGCAGGGTGACAGCATGGCGGACCCGCTGTCGAGCCACGCCCGGGCGTTAGGCGGTTCCGCCAATGCGCCCGCTTCCTGGGTGTTGCCCCCTGTGCGGGCGATCCCGGTCCCGGCCCCTGCCCCCTACAGCGGGATGTTCCCGTGCTTGCGCTGGGGCCCGGGCTCGCGCTTGGTCAGCAGCGTGCGCAGGGCGTTGATGATCTTGGGCCGCGTCTCGTGGGCGACGATCACGTCGTCGATGTAGCCGCGCTCGGCGGCGGCGTACGGATTGGCGAAGCGGGCCTTGTAGTCGTCCATGAGCTTGCCCCGGCGCTCGTCGGGTGTGGGGCTGGAGGCGATGTCGCGCCGGTAGATGATGTTCACCGCGCCCTCGGGGCCCATGACCGCCACCTCGGCGGTTGGCCAGGCGAAGTTGAAGTCGGCCAGGAGGTGCTTGGAGGACATGACGTCGTAGGCGCCCCCGTAGGCCTTGCGGGTGATCACGGTGATCTTGGGAACGGTCGCCTCGGTGAAGGCATAGAGCAGCTTGGCTCCGTGACGGATGATCCCGCCCCACTCCTGGGCGGTGCCCGGCAGGAAGCCCGGCACGTCGCACAGGGTCAGGATGGGGATGTTGAAGGCATCGCACGTCCGCACGAAGCGGGCCGCCTTGGCCGAGGCGTCGATGTCCAGCACGCCGGCCAGCGCCGCCGGCTGGTTGCCCACGATGCCGATGGCGTAGCCGTCGAGCCGGGAGAGGCCGCAGATGATGTTGCGGGCGTGGTGCTCGTGGACCTCGAGGAACTCGCCATCGTCCACCACCAGGCGCACGACGTCGCGCATGTCGTAGGGCTTGTTCGGGCTGTCGGGCACGACCCGATCCAGCGCCTCGTCCATCCGGTCGGGGTCGTCGGTGGGCAGCACCCGCGGCGGGGACTCGAGGTTGTTGGAGGGCAGGAAGCTGAACAGGTAGCGGCAGTCCTGGAGGCACGCCTCCTCGTCCTCTGAGGCGAAGTGGGCAACGCCGGACTTGGTGTTGTGCGTCATGGCGCCGCCCAGCTCCTCGAAGGTCGTCTCCTCCCCGGTGACCGTCTTGATGACGTCGGGGCCGGTGATGAACATGTGCGAGGTCTCCTTGACCATGAAGATGAAGTCGGTGATGGCCGGCGAGTAGACAGCACCCCCGGCGCACGGCCCCATGATCAGCGAGATCTGGGGGATCACTCCCGAGCAGCGGACGTTGCGCACGAACACGTCCCCGTAGGCCCCCAGGGAGACGACCCCCTCCTGGATGCGCGCCCCCCCGGAGTCGTTGATGCCGATGACCGGACAGCCGATCTTGGCCGCCAGGTCCATGATCTTGCACATCTTCTCGGCCATGACCTCGCCGAGGGAGCCGCCGAACACCGTGAAGTCCTGGGAGAAGACGCACACGCGGCGGCCCTCGATGGTGCCATGCCCGGTGACCACGGCGTCGCCCCACGGCCGGTTGCGCTGCATGTCGAACTCGAGGGTGCGGTGGCGCACGAAGGTGTCCAGCTCCTGGAAGGAGCCAGGATCCAGCAGCTTCTCGACTCGCTCTCGCGCGGTGAGCTTGCCGCGCTCGTGCTGCTTGGCCTCGGCCTCGGGGGCGGAGTGCGCGGCGGCCTGGCGCAGCTCCTCGAGCCGGGCCAGCTTCTGCTCGTAGGTCTCGGCCGCCTTCTCGCGCATGAGCGGGCGGGGATCCTAGATGACTGCTCGTCTAGGGAGAACGAACTGCCTCGACGTAGAGCGTCCAACCGCGGCGGTTCTCGCTGTCGCCGTTGGGCTGGAACAGACCGGTACCGAACTCCCGTGGCGCCGCCGCGGAGAACCCTGCGGATCGGCACAGCAGCTCGAGGGTCCGCGCGTCCCACACGGATTGGTGCCCGTGCTCGTAGACAAGCTCGGAGACGGCCAGCAGTGGTGCGGGCCGCCCGGCAATCCACTGCGCCTCGCTTTCCTCCCCGCAGTAGGCGCGCAGGCAGGCCCGGGCATCGGGAACCCCGATGCGAAGAACGCCGCCCGGGCGCAGGACGCGATGGCACTCCGTCGTCAGTGCGTGGGCCTGACGGAGGTTCAGATGCTCGAGGTAGTGCTCGTGGAGGATCGCTGCGACGGAGCCGTCGAGCCACGGCAGCCCGCGGCTCAGATCCAGCGGTACGTCGACGTGCGTCCCGAGCAGGTCGACGTTGACCCAGCCGGGCTTGTAGTTGGAGCCACACGCGAGGTGGAGCCGGGCGGGCGCAGCGGCGTCCCGCGCCGCCCTTGCCCTGGCCCACGGGGCGACGGCCTGGGTGGCCCAGCGGCGCAGGTATGGCCGAAGGCCAACCGGCACCGGCCGGCGGAGGGCCGCGGCGAGACCCTCCCGATGCGGGATGTGAGGGCCCCCCGCGCTCTCGAGGTAGCGGCGAAACCGCGCCACCTCGTCAGAGGCGCAGACATCCACCGCCTGGCCTTGAGGCTCGGGCCGGCGGACGCTCACTCTCCAGATCGGTAGACGCCGAAGACGTCGCGCATCGCCCCGCACACCTCGCCCATCGAGCAGCGATCGGCGAGCGCGTGCTTGATCGGGGCCATCAGGTTGTCGGTGCCGCGGGCGGCCTCGCGCAGCTCCTCGAGCCGCCGCTGGACCAGCTCGTCGTCCCGGTCGGCCTTGAAGGCGCGCAGGCGCTCGAGCTGGTCGCGCTCGGACTCGGGATCCACGCGCAGGGTCTCGGGGACCTCCAGCGCCTCGTCGGCGAAGGCGTTGACCCCCACCACGATGTCCTGCTCGAGGCGGTAGCGCTCGGAGTAGCCCCAGGCCGAGTCGCCGATCTCTGCCCGGATGAACTCGATGGCTCCCACCGACCCGCCAAGCGCCTCGACCTTGTCCATCAGCTCCTGCGCGCGCGTCTCGATCTCCCCGGTGAGCGACTCGACGAAGTAGGAGCCGGCGAAGGGGTCGACGGTGTCGGCCGCGCCCGACTCGTGGGCGATGACCTGCTGGGTGCGCAGGGCGATCCTCGCTGCGCGCTCGGTGGGCAGCGCCAGCGCCTCGTCGAACCCGTTGGTGTGCAGCGACTGGGTCCCGCCGCAGACCGCGGCAAACCCCTGCAGGGCGACGCGGACTATGTTGTTCTCGGGCTGCTGGGCGGTCAGGGTCACGCCGCCGGTCTGGGTGTGGAAGCGCAGGCGCTGGGAGCGCTCGTCGGTGGCGCCGAAGCGGTCGCGCATGATGTGCGCCCACATGCGCCGGGCGGCGCGGAACTTGGCCACCTCCTGGAAGACGTTGTTGTGGCCGTTGAAGAAGAAGGCGAGGCGTGGCCCGAACTCATCGACGGCCAGGCCGGCGTCGAGGGCGGCCTGCACGTAGGCGATCCCACTTGAGAGGGTGAAGGCGACCTCCTGCACGGCTGAGCACCCCGCCTCGCGGAAGTGGTAGCCCGAGATCGAGATGGTGTTCCAGCGGGGGACCTGGGCCTTGCAGTAGGCGAACAGGTCGGTGGTCAGGCGCATCGAGCCCTCGGGCGGGTAGATGTAGTTGCCCCGGGCGATGTACTCCTTGAGGATGTCGTTCTGCGTGGTGCCGCGCAGCTTCTCCGACGCCACTCCCTGCTCCTCGCCGACCAGCTCATAGAGGGCCAGCAGCACCGAGGCGGGCGCGTTGATGGTCATCGACGTGGAGACCTGGTCCAGCGGGATCCCGTCGAAGGCCGTGCGCATGTCGTCGATCGTGTCGATGGCCACGCCGGTGCGTCCGACCTCGCCCAGCGAACGGGGGTCGTCGGAGTCCAGGCCCAGCTGCGTGGGCAGGTCGAAGGCCATGCTCAGACCGGTCGAGCCGTGGGCCAGGAGGTACTTGTAGCGCTCGTTGGACTCGCGGGCCGAGGCGTAGCCGGCGTACTGGCGCATCGTCCACAGCTGCTTGCGGTACATCTCGCGGTGCACGCCGCGGGCGAACGGGAAGCTGCCCGGCTCGCCGAGCTCGAGGTCGGCCGGGAGGTCGGACTCGTCGTAGATGCCGTCGATCTCGATGCCGGCATCGGTGAAGCGGCGGGGGTCCCCGGCGCCGACGATGGGGGCGATGAAGCGGTGCTCGTGGTCGGGGTGCTCGAGCGGCTGATCCGGAGGTGGCTCCGGCGCGCCCTGGGGGTCGGGCGGGGCCTGGGGCTCGGGCGCCCCCTGGGTGTCCTGTGAGCGCGTCGGCACGAGTCCCAGAGCCTAGCCCCTGCCCGAGCCGCGGGTGGCGACGACGATGGTGGCGGTGCCGGCGGTCCGCCGCTGCATGGGCTCGAGGCCGACCGAGCGGATCATCCCCTCCAGCGCCGTCGGCGTCGGCCCCCACCACCAGTTCTCATAGCCTCGCGCGGGATCGAAGGGACCGTCGAGCCCGACTCGCTCGCGCGGTCCGGACTGGCGGTAGCCGGCGCGCGCCGGGGCGTCGAGCGCGGGGTAGAAGACGCAGGCTCCCGGCAGGCCGGGCACCTCGGGCAGCGTCTCGCAGCCCAGTACCAGCAGCTCACCGGTCAGCGCGGCCAGGCGCCCAACCGTGGCCACCGGGTCGGGGGCGTGGTAAAGCAGCCCGGCGCAGAACACGACGTCGTGGACGCCGACCGCTTCGAGCAGTCCGGGGTCGTTGACATCGCCGCGGACGAAGCGGACGGCCGAGCGCTGGTGGGCGTGCTGGGCCCGGAAGGCGGGCGTGGCGTCCATGACGTCGACACCGGTCACCTCGCGGGCACCCGCCTCCTCGGCCACGAAGCAGAGCGCCCCGTCGATGCCCCACATGCAGCCGACGTCCAGCCAGCGCCGGCCGGGGGCCAGGCGGCGGATGAGCGCCTCGCGCGGCTCAGGGCTCCGGCCGCGCAGGCGCTCGTAGCGTTCACGTGCCCGGGCGGCGAGCAGGAGGGGGCGCGCGAGCGAGGGCACGGTCAGTCCGACGTTATCGGCCGCCCCGGGTAGCCTCGATGCCCATGCGGGTGACCCTGCGGCTCTTCGCGCAGCTCCGCGAGCGCGCGGGCGCCCCGGAGCTAAACCTCGAGCTGCCCGAGGGGGCCAGCGTGGGCGACGCCCTGGACCGGGTCGAGCGCCTGGCCGGCGACCTGCCGCTGGTGCTGGCGGTAAACCGGCGCTACGCCGACCGGGCCGACCCGCTGAGCCCCGGGGACGAGCTCGCGCTCGTCCCCCCGGTGTCGGGGGGCGCCGGCGCCGTCCACGCCGCCATCAGGGAGGAGCCGCTGAGCCTCGACGGCCTGCTCGCCGCCGTTGAAGATCCGCGCGCCGGCGCGATCGTGAGCTTCCTCGGCGTGACGCGGGAGGTGGACCGGCTCGAGTACGAGGCCTACGCGGAGATGGCCCAGGAGCGCATGGCGGCCATCGCCGCCGCCGCGATCACCGAGCACGGGCTCTGCGCAGCCGCGGTCGAGCACCGCGTGGGCGCTGTCGGGTTGTCGGAGCCATCGGTGGCCGTGGCTGTGTCCGCGCCGCACCGGTCGGAGGCGTTCGCCGGGGCCCGGGCCATCATCGACGCCGTCAAGGCTCAGGCGCCGATCTGGAAGCGAGAGGTCGATGCGGAGGGTGAGGCCCGGTGGGTGACGGGACGCCGGCCAGCCTGACCGCGCGACTGCGCGCCCTGCCGGCCGTACACGCGCTGGCCGCGGCCCTCGACGGCCCCCGCCCCGCCGCCGTGGTCGCCGCCCGGTGGGCCCTGGAGGAGCGCCGGGCCCAGCTGCGAGCCGGGACGGACGACCCGGCCGCCGGCGAAGACCTGGTGTCGCGGGCAGGGGAGCTCCTGGCCGCTCGCGAGCGGCCCTCGCTGCAGCGCGTGCTCAATGCCTCGGGCGTGATCGTCCACACCAACCTCGGCCGCGCCCCGCTGCCGGTCGCCGCCCGCGAGGCCCTGGCCCGCGTGGCCGAGGGCTACTCGAACCTCGAGCTCGACCTCGAGTCGGGCACGCGCGGATCGCGCCAGGACCACGTCGCCGACCTGCTCTGCGAGCTGACCGGGGCCGAGGCGGCTCTGGTGGTCAACAACGGCGCCGCCGCGACCCTGCTGGCCGCTGCCGCGCTGGCCGGCCCGGGGCGGGCGATCGCCGTCTCGCGCGGACAGCTCGTGGAGATCGGCGGCTCGTTCCGCATCCCCGACGTGATCGCTGCGTCGGCCAGCCGCCTCGTCGAGGTCGGCACGACGAACCGCACGCGGGTGGCCGACTACGCCCGCGCCGTGCAGGAGGGCGCGGCGGCCGTGCTGCGCGTGCACCCCTCCAACTTCCGCACCGTGGGGTTCGTCGAGGAGGTGGCGATCGAGCCGCTGTGCGCGCTCGGCGCCCCGGTCATCGACGATGTCGGCTCGGGCGTGCTGGTCGACGGCACCGGGCCGCTCGCCGAGGAGCCCAGCGTCGCCCGGTCGGTGCGTGCCGGGGCGGCGCTGGTCTGCTGCTCGGCTGACAAGCTCCTCGGCGGCCCCCAGGCCGGGTTGCTGGTCGGGCGCGCCGATGCGGTCGCCCGCGCTCGGGCCCACCCTCTCGCCCGCGCCATGCGGGTGGACAAGCTCGGTCTCGCCGCTTTGGAGGCCACCCTGCGCCTGCACAGCGATCCGGCGACCGCGCGCCGGGAGATCCCCGTCCTGGCCATGCTGGCCGCCAGCAAGGAAGATCTGGACCGGCGGGCGGAGCTGATGGCGGCGACGGTCGGACCGGCTGGCGAGGTCGTGACCGCGTGCGCCCGGGTGGGCGGTGGCGCCCTTCCGCTGGTCGAGCTGGCCGGGCCCGTTGTGCGCGTCGACCCGGCTCCGCTCGGGGCCGACGACCTCGCCGCCCGGCTGCGCGCTGGCGATCCGCCCGTGCTCGGACGCATCCGCGACGGGGCCCTGCTCCTGGATCCCCGGACGCTGACCGGCGCCGAGGCCGAGCTCGCCGCTCGGACCGTCCGCGCCGCCCTGGATGGCTGATCCCGCGCCCCTGACGCTGGGGACCGCCGGGCACATCGACCACGGCAAGACAGCCCTGGTCGCCGCGCTCACCGGCCACCACACCGACAGGCTGCCGCAGGAGCGCGAGCGTGGGATCTCCATCGAGCTGGGTTACGCGCCGCTGCGGCTGGCCTCGGGGCGCCAGGTGTCGGTGGTCGACGTCCCGGGCCACGAGCGGCTGGTGCGCACCATGGTCGCCGGCGCGACGGGCATCGACCTCTTCCTGCTCGTCGTGGCGGCCGACGACGGCGTCATGCCCCAGACCCGTGAGCACGTGGCGGTGCTGCGTGCCCTGGGCGTGCGGGCCGGCGTTGTCGCCGTGACCAAGGCCGACGTGCGCGACCCCGCGCCGGCAATGGCCCAGGCCGCCGCGCTGGTGCCCGGCGTCGAGGCGCTGGCCGTCTCGTCGCGCACCGGCGCCGGGGTCGACGCGCTGCGCGTCGCGCTGGAGCGCGCGGCGCGGACGCTGACCGGCCGCGGCGCCGATGGCGGCGCCATCCGGCTCCACGTCGATCGGTCGTTCACCGTGCGCGGCGCCGGCACGGTCGTCACCGGGACGCTCTGGTCGGGGGAGTTGCGCCGCGGCCAGGCCGTCCGGATCCTCCCCGCCTCGGGCGATCGCGCCCTGAGGGGTCGCATCCGGGGGCTGCACGTCCACGACCTGGCGGTTTCCGCCGCCTCTGCGGGCCAACGCGTGGCGGTGAACCTGACCGGCATCCGTCGCCACCAGATCGTCCGGGGCGACGTGGTGCTGGGTGAGAGCGACGACAGCGCGGCGACCTTCCGCGTCGATGCCGCGCTGAGCTGGGTCGACGACGGCCGGGGTGAGCCGGAGTCGGGGGTCCGCGTCCAGGTTCATCACGGTACGCGCGAGACCGCCGCCCGCGCCGTCGGGCTGGGCGCTCGCTTCTGGCAGCTGCGCCTCGAGCGCCCACTGGCCGCGGTGGACGGGGATCGCCTGGTCGTCCGGCGCATCGCGCCACCCGACACCCTGGGTGGTGGGGTCGTCCTCGACGCCGACCCAGCGCGCCACGGGCCGTCACCGGCGGTGACGGCCGAGCTGGCCCGGCGCGAGCGCGCGGGCCCCGGCCATCCCCTGCCGGCCGCCGATCGCTCGACGGCGCAGGGCGCGTCGACGGCGCCGGGTGGCGGCGCGGCCCCGGTCGCGACGGCGCCCGAGGACCACCCCGGGCTCGGGCCCGCCGCCGAGGCGCTCGAGGCACGCCTGCGCTCGGCCGGCCTGCGCCCACCGAGCGATGCCGAGCTCGACGACGCCGCAGCCCTGGCCGAGCTGCGCGCCAGCGGGCGCGCAGTGCGCCTCGGCGGCGGTCTGCACCTGCACGCCGATGCGGCGGCTCAGGCCCGCGAGCGGGTGGTAACGCTGGCCCGGGCTCGGGGGGGCGGCGTGACGGTGGCCGAGCTGCGCGACGAGCTGGGCACCAGCCGCCGCTACGCCCAGGCCCTGCTCGAGCACCTCGGCGCAGAACGCGTGCTGCGCCGGGAGGGCGACGTCCACGTCCTGCGCCGCTCCTGGCGCGGGTAGGGTGTCGGCCATGGCCACCTGCCTGGTCACCGGGGGCGCCGGCTTCCTGGGCTCCCACCTGTGCGACGAGCTGCTGGGCCGCGGAAACCGCGTCATCTGCGTGGACAACCTCGAGACCGGCTCGCTGGCCAACATCGAGCACATCCGCGAATCCGGGTTCGTTCACCTCAACCTCGACATCACCGCCCCCTACTGGGTGCAGGAGCCCGTCGACTTCGTCTACCACCTGGCCTCGCCGGCCTCGCCCATCGACTACCTGCGCCTCCCGCTGCACACCCTCAAGGTCGGCTCCTACGGCACCCATCACACGCTGGGGCTGGCCAAGCGCCACCGCGCGCGCTTCTTGACCGCCTCCACGTCCGAGGTCTACGGCGACCCGCAGGTGCACCCGCAGCCCGAGTCCTACTGGGGCCACGTCAACCCCATCGGTCCGCGCGGCGTCTACGACGAGGCAAAGCGCTACGCCGAGGCGCTGACCATGGCCTACCACCGCCAGCAGGGGGTCGACACCTCGATCGTGAGGATCTTCAACACCTTTGGCGCCCGGATGCGTCCCCACGACGGCCGGGCCATCCCCACCTTCCTGCGCCAGGCGCTTCAGGACCGCCCGCTGACCGTCTTCGGGGACGGGTCCCAGACGCGGTCGTTCTGCTACGTGGACGACCTGATCCGGGGCATCGTGCTCCTGGCCGAGTCGGGCGAGCACGACCCCGTCAACATCGGCAATCCCGACGAGTACACCCTGCTCGAGCTCGCTCGGGCGGTCCTCGAGGTGACCGGCGCTCGCTCGGAGATCGTCCACGAGGCGCTGCCCACCGACGACCCCCAGGTGCGCCAGCCCGACATCACCAGGGCGCGCCAGATCCTCGGCTGGGAGCCCGAGGTGCCCCTGCGGGAGGGGCTGCGCCGGACCATCGAGCTGGCCGGCGTGGAGGCTCTGGCCGGCGGCGGGGCGCGCTGATCCCGCCGCGGCGGACGGATGTGCGATCGGGCGGGTACGCCCAGAGGACGGTGGCGGGGACGACTAGGCTGGTGAACTTCGGCGACTCGTCGGGCGCGCGCCAGGCGCCCCCGCGCGCCCGGCGCGCTACTTCTGGCGGATCGCCTCGTTGGGATAGGTAGGCGAACAGCACATGGCCCAGGGGACAGCTCACATCGACGCGCCCGAGGCGCCCCCCGAGCTGGTGGCGCCGGCGGACCGCGACGTCCGTCGCAAGCGCCCGCCCGTCCTGGGCTTCCTCCTGCGGGCCGAGACCCTCCGGCGCGCCGTCCGCGTCGCCCTGCTGGTTGGCGTTGACGCCGGCGGCCTGTTCCTGGCCATCTTCACCGCCCTGTGCCTGAAGTCCGCGCTACGCGCCGGCCATCTCCAGATCCACGCCGCCTACATCGGGACCAAGCAGAGCGTTGCCTTCGCCGTCCTGCTCTGCGTCCTGCTCTTCGCCCGCACCCACCTCTACGCCGATCGCGCGCAGCGGCCCGGGTTCACCCGCATCGTGGCCTGCCTGTTCCAGACGATGGTGGTTGCGGTCATCTTCGCGCTGGTCAACGGGGACCGCTTCCAGAGCTACTACATCTTCTACGGCTCGCTGTTCTTCGCCGTCGTCTACATCGGCGGGGCCCGCTGGGCCTACGAGAAGCTCAGCGGGCTGCTGCTGCGGGCCGCCGGCTATGGCCGCCGCGCGGTGCTGGTCGGCTCGGGTCGGCAGATCGAGGCGGTCGCCCACGCGCTGGGCGAGCCCAACGACTCCCCGGTCAACGTGGTGGGCTACATCTCGCTCAAGCCGCGCCCGCAGAACGGGCTGCGCTCGCTCGGCGTTCTCGAGCAGTTGCCCGGCGTGCTGGCCGAGCACCGCATCGACGAGGTAATCATCGCCGACCCCGAGTTCCCCCAGCAGCGGGCCGTCGAGCTGGTCGACGTCTGCCACCAGCGGGGGGTCACGGTGCGGGTGGCGCCCTCGACCATGGAGATCCTGATGAGCCGAGCCGAGTTCGTGCCCGGCCAGTCGGTCCCGCTGTTCGAGCTCAAGCCGCCGGTGTTCGAGGGCTTCGACTACGTGGTCAAGCGTACGTTCGACCTCGTGGTCTCCAGCCTGCTGCTGCTCGTGCTCAGCCCGGCGCTGATGGCCATCGCCCTGGCCGTCAAGGTCAGCTCGCGCGGGCCTGTCCTCTACCGCTCGGTGCGGCCCGGGATCGGCGGCGCGCCGTTCGCGTGCTGGAAGTTCCGTACGATGCTGCGGGACGCCGACCAGCGCCAGGCCGACCTGGAGTCGGTCAACGAGGCGTCGGGCGCGCTGTTCAAGATCCGTCGCGACCCCCGCATGACGCGGATCGGGCGCCTCCTGCGCCGCTTCTCCCTCGACGAGCTGCCCCAGCTGGGCAACGTGCTGCTCGGTCAGATGTCCCTCGTCGGCCCGCGGCCGCTGCCCCAGCGCGACTTCGACCGGCTCGAGGCCTGGCACAAGAAGCGCTACCTGGTGCTCCCGGGCATCACGGGCCTGTGGCAGGTGGCGGGCCGCGCCGATCTCGACTTCGACGACCTCGTCCGCCTCGACTTCGTCTACCTGGAGCGGTGGTCGGTCTTCCTCGACCTGACCATCCTGCTCAAGACCGTCCCCGCGGTCTTCAGCCGCCGGGGCGCGTTCTAGCCGGCGCCCGCGCCGTTGGAGCCCGGGTTCGCGCCGCGGCGGCCCCCGCGATAATGGCCTCGCGTGCTGGCCTACCGCTACCTCTTCGAGCAGATGGTCAGGCGCGAGCTGCGCCAGAAGTACAAGGGCTCGGTGCTCGGGGTCGCGTGGTACCTGGTCAACCCCCTCGTCCTCATCGTGGCCTACGGTGCCATGTTCGGCGTGCTGCTCCCGCTGCCCCGGGTGGCCGACTACCCGGTGTTTCTCATGATCGGCATCGTCGTCTGGACGTTCTTCTCCCAATCGCTGCTCTCGGCCGCCCCGTCGCTGCTGGATCAGTCCTCGCTGGTGCGCAAGGCGCGCTTTCCCCGCGAGACGATCCCGGCCGCCTCCGTCGCCGTCCAGGCGGTGACCTTCGCCATCCTTCTGGTGCTGGTCGTCGTGGCCTCTGTCGCCGTGCGCGGAACGCTGGGACTGGCCCTGCTGCTGCTTCCCGTCCCCGTCCTGTGCTTGTGGGCGTTCACCCTGGGCCTGGGACTTGCCGTGTCGGCCCTGCACGCTCACTTCCGCGACGTGGCACCGATCCTGGCCGCTGCGCTGTTGCCCTGGTTCTTTGTCACGCCGATCTTCTTCCAGCCCGACAGCCTGCCCTACGTGCAGCGCCATGCGGTGGTCCGCGCTCTGCTGGAGTGGGGCAACCCCGTCGCCCCGTTCATCGACGCCATCCGCTCGGTCCTCTATCGCGGTGTCGCGCCCTCGCTGGCCACCCTGCTCTACGTCGTCGTCGCCGCCGCCGTGGCCCTCGTCCTGGGACGGTGGACCTTTGGTCGGCTCGAGCGCGAGCTCGCCGTGGTCCTGTGAACCCGGTCGCCGCCCCGCCCGGCGAGATCCTCCTCGAGCACGCCTCCCGCAGCTTCTCGGTACGCGCCGACCAGGCGGGCACGCTCAAGGGCCTGCTGATCGGCCGGCGCACGGAGGGGCCGCCGCCCGTGCGGGCCCTGGACGACGTCACCCTGCGCATCCGGGCGGGCGAGACGGTCGGGCTGATCGGCCGCAACGGCGCGGGCAAGAGCTCGACCCTGAAGGTGCTGGCCGGGATCGTGCCCCTTCATGCCGGCCACGCCACCTGCGGCGGGCGTGTCGTCTCGCTGCTGGAGCTGGGCGCCGGGTTCGGCCGCGACTTCACCGGCCGGGAGAACATCTATCTCAACGGAGCGCTCTACGGTCTCGGTCGCGACGACATCGAGGCCCGGCTGGAGGCGATCATCGACTTCTCGGAGCTGGGCGGCTTCATCGACGTGCCGGTCCGCACCTACTCCTCGGGCATGTTCGTGCGCCTGGGGTTCGCCATCGCTGCCCACCTCGACGCCGACGTGCTGCTCATCGACGAGGTCCTGGCCGTCGGCGACGAGGGCTTCCAGCGCCGATGCCTGCGCCGCATCTCCGAGCAGATCGCCCAGGGTACGACGCTGGTGCTGGTCTCCCACGACGCCGCCTCGATCGAGCGCGTGTGCGAGCGGGTCGTCGTGCTCGAGGGCGGGCGGGTGGCCTTCGACGGGCCAACCGCGGAGGGGCTGCTCTTCTACCACCGCCAGATGGGCACCGACGCCAGCGCTCCGGAGACCGTCCGGCGCCCGGCGGGGCGGCCCGTGGAGGTCATCGAGCTCGCCTTGGTTGACGCCGCGGGCCGGCCGGCGCGGCTCTTTCATGGCGGTGGACCGCTGCGGGCCGAGATCGAGATCGCCGTCCGGACGGCGCCCGCGCGGGCCGGCCGGACGGCCCGCGCGCGCCTTCGTCTGGAGGTGCGCGACGAAGCGGGACGCAGCGTCTTTCGCACGCAGCACGAGGTCGATCTGCACGAGGGGCGTGGAAGGGTGGCCTTCGAGGTGGCCCGCCTGCCTCTGCTCGGGGGCGACTACGATCTGGCCGCGCGGGCCCTGGAGGTCGGGGAAGAGGACGACCTCGACCGCGCCGACCGTCTTGCCGGGTTCAGCGTCGCGCGTGAGCCCGGCGCCGAGGGCGTCGTCGATCTGCGAGGGAACTGGACGCCGGCCCAGCGGCCGGCGGAGCTCACGCGATGACCACCCCCGAGCAGGCGCTGGCCACCGCCCGGGCCGCGGCGGCCGCGGCCCGGGAAGAGGGCGACGATCTGGGCGCCCGGGGCGAGCTGCGCGTCGAGCCGGCCGAGGCGGTCGACGAGTCGCGGCTTCTGGAGTGGGCGATTCTCGAGGCCGATGTGGACATGGTCCGCTCCACACGCCGCTGGGGCCAGCCCATCACCGCGGCCAAGCGCGGGCTCGTGCACGCCCTGCGCCAGTACCTGGGCCAGCTCACCGGGCAGCAGACCCGCTTCAACCATCACCTGCTGCTGTACGCCAGCCGCCTGGAGGACCGCGTCTCCGAGTTGGAGCGCCAGCTGGCGCGGCTGGAGTCGCCCGCCCGGCCCGAGCGAGGTCCTGGCGAATCCGGGGTCCCGCGCTGAGTCCCGTGCGCATGCATCAGCTCCTGAGCGGAGCCGGCCCGGTGGACGCGGTGACCGGCCAGGCGATGGCCATCCGCCGGCGCGTGACCGCGTGGGGGTGGGAGGGCCAGGACGTTGCCGTGTTCCGCGACCCGCGCGTGGGCGACGCGGTCGGCTCCCTGGGCACCCTGCGCCGCCGGCCCGGCGATCTGCAGCTCCTGCACTACTCGGCCTACGCGCCCCGGCTCCGCCGCATGCTCGACCCCGCCCACCCCACGCTGTTGCTCTCCCACAACGTCACCCCGGCCCGCTACCTGTGGGACCACGAGCCGGGCGAGGCGATCGTCTGCGCCCTGGGCCGGCGCCAGCTCGCCGACTTCGTTGCCGGTGCCCGGGCCTGTGCCGGGGTGTCGGCCTACAACGCCGCCGAGCTGGCCGAGGCCGGCGCGGTGGATCCCACGGTGGTGCCGTTGTTCATCGACTTCGACACGATGGGACCCCGGGATGGCGACGCGGACCCGCCCGGGCCGCCGACCGTGCTCTGCGTCGGCCGGTTGACGCCGCACAAGCGCCACGACGAGGTCATCCGCGCGTTCGCCCGCTACCGCGCCCGCCACGCGCCGGAGGCGCGCCTGGAGCTGGTGGGCGAGGCGGTGGGCCCGCGCTACCGGGCGGCGGTGGGAGCCCTGGCCGACGAGCTGGCGCCGGGCGCGGTGCGCATCGCCGCCGGGCTCTCGCGCGAGGAGCTGCTGGCCCGATACCGCGCGGCCCATGTCCTGCTGTCGCTCTCCGAGCACGAGGGCTTCTGCCTGCCCCTGATCGAGGCCTTTCACCACGGTGTGCCGGTCGTCGCCCGGGCCGCCGCCGCCGTGCCCGAGACGACGGGTGACGCCGCCCTGCTCGCCGGTTGGGAGGACGACGACAGCGTGGTGGCCGAGCTTGTCCACCTCGCCATCTCCGATGCCGATCTGCGCGTCGAGCTGCGGCGCCGGGGCCGGGCCCGGCTGGCCGACTACGCGCCGCAGCGGGCCGAGCAGGCCTTGCGGATCGCCCTGGAGCGGGTCACGTCGGGATGAAGCGTGGTTGACGGCCGGCTCAGCGACGCGCCTGGCGCGCCGCAGCCATGACGCGGGCCAGGAAGACCGGGTTGCCCAGCAGGTAGCGCCGCCACATCCGCCGGGGCTCGATCCCCAGGCGGAACATCCACTCCAGGCCGTTGTCGGCCAGCCACCGCGGGGCGCGGGGAGTCCGGCCCGAGACGTAGTCGAACAGGGCGCCGACCGTCCACACCACCGGGACCTGCGCGCGCTCCGCGTAGCGGTCGACCCACAGCTCCTGCTTGGGGGTGCCCATCCCCACCAGCAGGATGTCCGGCCGGTGCGCGTGGATGTCCTCGATGACCCGCTCGTGGTGGGGCGACTCCAGGCCGAAGAACCCGTGATGGGCCCCGGTGACTGCGAGATCGGGGTGGGCCTGGCGCAGCGTCTCGGCCGCCTGGCGCGCGATCGGGGGCTCAGAGCCCAGCAGGTAGAGCGACTTGCCTGAACGCTCGCACAGCTCCGCCAGCCCCCAGATCCAGTCGGCACCGGTCATCCGGTACGGGACGGAGAGGCGCAGCACGCGGGCGGCGAGACGGACGCCGTAGCCGTCGCAGTAGACGAGGTCGGCACGCTTGAGCGCCGCGGCGAGCTCGGGCATCTCCCGCGACTGGTTGACCACGTGGGCGTTGACGTACATCACGCGCCGAGGCGAGCCGGGGTGCTCGACCCAGCCAGCGAGCTCCTGGAGCATCTCCCCGGGCGGGGCGAGGTCGATGGGGATGTCAAAGACGCTCGAGTAGGGCCGCGAGCGCGGTCCCGGGCCGGACGGAGCCGGAGCGGCACGAGGGGGCGCGAGCGTGGTCGCGGGAACGTGGGTGGGGCGGGGGGGGGGGGTCACAGCGTGGCCGCCCGCGGACCGGAACGGTCGAGAAGGCGAAGCGGACGCAGCATATGGTGTCCGCGTGTCCCTCGTCGCGATCGACGCCAGCGAGGCTGGCGGTCCCCAGCGCCGGGGGTGGAACCGCTACGCCGGGGAGCTGATCCGGGCCCTCCACGGGCTTGGATCGGGCGCGGGCTTCGAGCTGCGGCCCCTCGTCGCCCGCGGTCGCGGACCCGAGGCGCTGTGGGAGCAGGTCGGTCTGCCGCGTGCGCTGCGCCGCCACCGCGCCGCCCTCGTCCACGCCCCCAACTGCTTCTTGCCCCTGCGCCGACCCTGCCCGGGCGTGGTCACCGTCCACGATCTCGCCTTCGAGCGCTTCCCCGAGGACTTCGGGCGCCGGACGAGGACCAAGTACCGCCTGCTCACCCCCCGGGCCGTGCGCTCGGCCGAGCGCACGGTGTGCGTCTCGAGCTTCACCGCATCCGAGCTCGAGCGCCACTACGGCGCGGATCCCACTCGCCTGCGGGTCATCTCACTGGCCCCGGCGCTGGCTCACGGGACCGACCCGGCGCCCCCCGGCCCCTACCTGCTGGGGGTGGGCGACCTGCGCGTCAAGAAGGACTGGGGCACCCTGGTCCGCGCGTGGCTGGCGCTGCGCGCGGGCGGCGCCCCCCACCGACTGATCATCGCCGGGGCCGACGCCGGCCAGGGACCGGCGCTGCGCGCCCTGGCCGACGGAGCCCCGCTGGAGCTGCCGGGCTACCTCCCCGACCGCGGGCTCGACGCGCTGCTGCGCGGAGCCGACGCCCTGGGTCACCCAAGCCGCTACGAGGGCTTCGGCCTCGTCGTGGTCGAGGCCATGGCCCGAGGCTGCCCCGTGGTCGCCGCCCGGGGCTCAGGGCTCGAGGAGGCGGGCGCCGGCGCCGCGCGCTATGTCGATCCCGGCGACCCCCGTGCCCTTGCCGATGCCCTCGCCCTCGTCCTGGAGGACCCGGGGGAGCGCGCGGCGCGAGTGACGGCCGGCCGGGCGCGGGCGGGTGAGCTGAGCTGGGCGCGCACCGCCGCGGCCACCGCCGCCGTCTACCGGGAGCTGCTGTGAGCGGCCAGGCGGAAGCGACGATGGCGGCCACCACCGTCCTGCTGCTCTCCGTCGACGAGGCCGAGCTGCTGCGCCACTCGCTGCCCGCTGCGCTGGCCCAACCCGGTGCCGAGGTGGTGGTCGTCGACAACGCGTGCACGGATGCCACCGCGGCGCTGGCCGCCGAGCACGGAGCCGACCACCTGCGCCTGGAGCCGCGCCGCTCCTACGCCGAGGCCATCAACGCGGCCATTGCCGCCACGCGCGGGGAGGCGGTGCTGCTGCTCAACGCCGACTGCTTCCTGGAGCCCGGGTTCCTCGCTGCTGCCCGGCCCCGGCTCGATGAGCCAGATGTCGGCAGCGTCGCGGTCAAGCTCCTGCGCACGACAGGCCCCGAGCCGGCGCAGGCGCTCGGCGTCATCGATGCGTGTGGGATGACCCTCGATCGCCGGCGCAAGAACGGCCTGGCCGGCCACGGCGCGCCGGCGAGCAGCCACGCCCGGCCGGGTGGGGCCTTTGGCGCCGACGGGGCTGCGGCGCTCTACCGCCGGGCCACGCTGCAGGATTGTGCCCCCAGCGGCGAGGTGCTCGACGAGGACATGGCCCTGTGGGCCACCGACGCCGATCTCGCTTGGCGCGCGCGGCTGCTGGGCTGGCGCTGCGTCTATGAGCCAGCGGCCACCGCGCGTCACGTGCGCACCTACTCGCCGTCCACCCGGGCGCGCGTCGCCCCCGTCGCGCGCCGGCGCCAGTTCCGCAACCGCCTGCTCATGGTGGTCAAGAACGAGACCGCCGCCGGGCTGCGCCGGGACGGCGTACCCATCGTCGGCTACGAGATCCTCGCTTTCGGATATGCGCTGCTCCGCGAGCCCAGCCTCCTGCCCGGCTATCTCGAGGCGGTGGCCCTGCTCGCGCCGACGCTGAGGCGGCGCCGGGCTGTCCAGGCCAGACGGCGGACGCTCCGCCCGCCCTTCGGACTCACGCCCCCAACCTGAGGGGGCCCAGCTCACGCCGTCCTGCGTCGGAGCAGCAACCAGTGCTTGCGCGCCATCACGATGCGGTAGTCATGCCCGTAGGTGCCAAGCCAGCCCTGCACCGTGGCCAGGCCCTGGTTGGGCGCCATCGACCCGACCGGCTCTGAGTAGTCGACGATTACCCAGTCGGTCTCCCCGGTGTGGGCCGAGAGCTCGGCGACGGTGCGGCGGTGGCTCAACCACGGCACGACAGCGTCCTCGGTGGCCACCGAGGCGCCGGGCGGGATCATGGCCAGCTCCGCCCGCAGGGCGCCGACCCCCGGTGGGTTGGCGAACGACCTCGTGGGATGCCCGAGCTCACCCAGCAGGTTTGGGCGGGTGGTGGCCAGGTTGAGCAGCAGGATCGCCGCGCAGAGCACCGGCACCGCGCGCCGCCGGGCCAGCAGGCCTCGCCAGCGGCGCGGCCCGCGCCGGCGCAGGGTGGCGATCCCGTCGGCCGCGCCGCAGGCCAGCACGGGCGCGATGGTCAGTGAGTAGTGAAACGAGGCCGTCCAGTAGTTCGCGGTACTGGACAGAAAGCGCTCGCCCAGCAGCGGCAGGGCGAGGATGCCCACGCGCGTGCAGGCCACCAGCCCCATCCAGGGCACCAGCAGCCGCAGCAGGGTGTGGACCTTCAGGGCGTGGTCGACGGCCACGGTGATCAGCCGCCACGGGCGCTCCAGCACCCCGAGGACGGCGTGGGGCAGGTCGCGCCCGAAGCTGTCGTAGGACCAGAAGGCATACCGCTTGTCCGCCGCCAGCGAGGGCATGACCGCTCCGGTGATCACCGCGTACCAGCCCAGACCGGCGGCCAGGCACGTGGCCGCTGCGCGCCGGTGCCCGAGGGTGAGCGCGTAGAGGCCGAAGGCCATCACCAGGAAGGATTGGTCCTCCTTGACCGCCAGCAGGCCGAGCACACAGGCCATCGCCATGCCCGTGCGCTGGCGGTCGAAGGCCAGCAACGCGCCGGCGATGAGCGGTGGAGCGAGCGCCACCTCGTGGAAGTCGAAGTCCACGGCGGACGCCACCCCCCAGAACGCCAGGTAGGCCGCGGCCAGCATCAGCGCCCCGCCCCGGCCCACGCGCGGTCGCGCGAACAGGAGGATGGGCACGGCGGTCCCGGCGATGAGCAGCGCCTGGGCGACCAGCAGCATGCGGGGGTCGTTCCACAGCCAGAACAGCGGCGCCAGCAGCGCCAGTCCGGGGGAGAAGTGATCGCTGAGGATGTTAGGCAGGTTCTCGATGCTCGAGGCCGGCGTCTCCCCTTGGCTGTAGTGCCAGACCGTCTGGTCAAAGATGCCGAGGTCGAAGCCGCCGGAGCCGAAGTGGTCGTGGCGCAGGGAGGTGGCGGCGTAGACGACGACGGCGAGCACCACCAGCGCGGTGACGGCCGGCTCGGCGCGCACCGCGGCGATCGGGCGTCCCATGCCCAGGCTCCCCCTCAGCCGTCGCTCGCGACCAGCCTCAGCTCACGACCAGGGCCGCGATGCGGTCGCGGTGCTCCCCGGCCGAGCCGAGCAGATGGGCGTTGGCCGTCGCCCGCTTGAAGAAGAGCTGGAGGTCGTGCTCCCAGGTGAAGCCGATGCCCCCGTGCAGCTGGAGCTCGGCCTTGGCCACCCGGGTGGCGGTGTCGGCGGCGCTGGCGGCCGCGGTGGCGGCGGCCCGGGGCAGTGATTCCGGCTCCTGCCCCCTCGCGGAACGCGCTCTCGCTCGGGGTAAGGGTCAGGTCCATGGGCGATTCTCGGGTCCGATGACGGGTGGCTGCCGGCGCGAGGCTCGCCCATTACAGCAAGCCGTTTGCCGTCCGGCGCTCGGCGCACAACCGGACGGCTGCCGCGGGCCTCGGTCCCCCCGCGCACGTCGCGTCTGGCGGTCGCATCAGCCGCGCAGCAGCGCCCGGGCAACCTGGGCGACCACCATCAGGGGAGCATCCTGCAACTGCCGCCACGTCACCCGCATCACCCGCTCGCCCGCCGCGTGGAGCAGCGAATCCCAGCCCAGAGATCGGGTGCTCGGGCGAGTCCCAGGACGATCCCCTGCTGCACGGCGCGCTGCGACGCTCCCGTCCGCTCTGGGCCGCGCCGCGGGCCGGTGCCCTACCGCCGCGGCACCGCCGGACCACGCCGCTGGGCGGCGTCGGCGTAGATCTCCCAGGTCCGGGCCGCGGCATCCGACCACGTCCAGGGCAACGGGGCGGGCGCCGGGCGGCGGGCCGCCTCGCCGGCCGCGACGAGCGCCGCGAGGTCGTCGGGCGGGACCAGCGTGGCCCGATCCCCGAGAACCTCCCGCACGGCCGGCACGTCGCACGCCACCACGGGGGTGCCGCAGGCCAGGGCCTCGACCGGTGGCAGCCCGAAGCCCTCGTCGTCGGAGGCCGAGATCAGGGCGTGCGCGCCGGTGTAGATGGCGGCCAGCTCGTCGTCGGGAACCTGGCCGGTCAGGATGACGTCGGGCAGCTGCTGCGCCCAGCTCGTCGTAGGTCCGACCAGGACCAGGGGCAGCGTCCGCTCGGCGCGGACGAGGGCGTGGACGCGCTTGCGCGGGTCGGGGTGCTCGAGGCCGCCCACCCAGAGCAGGTAGCGCTCGGGCAGTCCGTGGCGCCGGCGGACGGCGGCCACCTCGGCCGGGGAGCGCGCCGACAGCGATTTGGCCGCCGCCTCGGGGACGACGACGATCCGCTCGCGGGCGATGTGCAGCTTCTCGTGGGCATCGGCCGCCACCACCTCGGTCGGCACGATGATGCGCACGGCGCGCTGGACGGCCAGGTAGCGCAGGCGGAAGCGCATCCCCGTGCGCAGGTACTCGCCGCGCCGCTTGAGGGGCACGAGGTCGTGCAGAGTGACGACCATCGGGCACGGTGATCGCAGCAGCGCCCCGTCGATCCACGGGCTGTGGAACACGTCGACCTTCCGAGGTCGGTGGGTCTCCAGCACCTCACCGGTCTCCAGCTCGCGCAGCGCTGAGAGCAGGCAGCGGGCGTAGCGGCCGATCCCCCGGTTATCGGCACCGGCACGGGCGTCGAAGGCGACGCGCAGGCGGCGCATCACCCGGTCATGGTGGCGTCAGCCGACGACGAGGCCATGGCCGGGCTGTCCAGTGAACCGGTGAACCGGCCTCCTGGAGCGATCAGCCCGGCGACCCGCTCGACGTAGGCCGGGGTGAGGAAGGGGCGGACGGCCTCGCGGCCGGCGGCCCCCATGCGCTGGCGGGCGTCCAGAACCTCGAGAATGGCAGCGGCCAGCGCCGACGGGTCGCCGGGAGCCACGAGGCGGCCCGTGACGCCGTCGTCAACCACTTCGCGCAGCCCGTCGACGTCCCCGGCCACGACAGGTGTGCCGGCGGCCAGCGCCTCGGCCGCCACCGTGCCGAAGGGCTCGCGGTGTGAGGGGGCGACAAGGACGTCGAGGTGGGCGAGCAGGCCGGCCGCGCCTTCCACCCAGCCGACGTGCTCGACGTCGCGGGCATCGCGGACCGCCGCTTCGTAGCCCGGGTCAGAGGCGTAGGGATCGTCCCCGACGATCACCACCCGGACGTCGGGTCGGGCGGCGCGCAGGGCGGGCACGGCCCGGATGAGGTCCAGAGGCCCCTTGCGGGGCTCCAGGCGCCCGACGAAGCCCACCAGGGGCGCGTCGCCTCCGGGCCACGGCGGGGCGACGGGCGCCGGCGCGGGGTCGATCGGGCAGTAGACGACGTGCGGCTTCAGACCGGCGGCGGCCAGGGGCGCGGCGGCGGCGGCCGAGTCGGCCAGGACGACGTCGGCCCGGCGCCAGTGGCGGGGAATCGCGTGCTCGACGATGTCGTGGACGTGGAGCACGGTGCGCCGACTGCGCAGGGCGGGCAGCAGCCGGGCGGGCACCGTGCCGTTGCAGTAGGCGATGTCGTGGCGGGCGGCGAGGGATGCCGCCCGGGGCCAGGCCAGGATCGCCGCCCGGCCGCTGCCCCGGGCCAGGCCGCCGACGGTCAGCGGCGCCCAGCCGTGGCCGGCCGCACGGGCCGCGTCGGCCAGGGGCCCGGGCCCGGGAGTGGTGATCGTCGTCTGCCAGCCGCGCGACCCAAGACCGGCGAGCAGGCGCAGCAGCCCGATCTCCGCGCCCCCGGGATGGTCGACGGCGGCGACGGCCAGGAGCCGCGGCGCGCGCATCGTCGCCGACCTTAGTGGGTGGCGCACATAGGGGGTGGGCGACTCGGCATGGCCCGCCAATATGTCGGGTTGAATGCCGGAAGTCCGCCTCCCAGCATCTCTCGATGCCATCCCCTCCCGGGGCGTCCCCCCCGTCAGCGTCGTCGTCCGGGCCCGGGACGAGGCGCGCGCGCTGGGGCGCACGCTCGACGCTCTGGGCGGCCAGGACGTCCCCAGCGAGGTCATCGTCGTCGACTCTGGGTCGCGCGACCACACCGTCGAGATCGCTGCGCAGCGCGGCGCCGGCGTGCTGCACTCCGAGGCGGCGCCGTTCAGCTTCGGTGCAGCGCTGAACCAGGGTGCCGCCGCCGCTCGGGCCCCCGTCGTCGTCGCCCTGTCGGCCCACGCCGTTGCACCCGACCGGGGCTGGCTGGGACGGGTCCTGGCCACCATGGCCGACCCAGCGGTGGCCTGCTGCTGCGGCGAGCGGCGGGGGCCGGACGGCCGCCTGCTGGCCGGCGCCCTGCGTCAGGATGCCGCCCTGCTCGCGGCCCGGCCGTACTGGGGCTACTCCAACGGCGCCGGCGCCTTCCGTGCCGAGCTGTGGCGCCGGCGCGGGTTCCGCGAGGATCTCCCGGGGTCCGAGGACCGCGAGTGGTCGCGCTGGGCGCTGGCCGGCGGCATGCTTTGCGTCGTGGACCCGGCACTGGTGGTGGACCACGACCACTCGCGCGATCCCCTGCCTGCGTGCTTTCGCCGCTACGCGCGCGAGCACCGCGGCTTCGCCATGTACCTGCCCGACCTCGAGCCCTACCCGGCGCCAGCGGCGCTGGCCGAGTGGTGGCACGATCAGGGCCACCATCGCACCCGGGCCCGGGCCCGGCTCGACCCGCGCCGGGTGGCCCGGCTGACCGGCAAGTGGTGGGGGCGCCGAACCGTGCCGGCTCCCCGGGCGACAACGCCCGACCCTCCGCCCCCGTCGCGGCCCTCGCCCCCTCCGCCCGGCGCGTGATGCGCGCCTACTACGAGGAACGCTGGCAGACGCTGCCCCGTGGGGTGCCCCCGCACGAGCTGGCCGCCCGCCGGGCGTGGCTGTTGTCGCGGGTGTCGGCGGGCGACGCCGTCCTCGACGTCGGCTGCGGCGCTGGGCAGTTCGCCCGCGCGCTGGCTGACGCCGGTGCCCGGGTGATCGCTGTCGACATCGCCGAGGCCGCCCTGGCCCGCGCCCGCGAAGCCGTCCCCGAGGCCGAGCTGCATCGCTGGCCCGAGGAGGGGCGGCTGCCCCTGCCGGACGCGAGCATCGACGTGGTCTGGGCGGGTGAGGTGCTCGAGCACGTGGCCGACACGGCAGCGTGGCTCTCGGAGTTGTGGCGCGTGCTGCGCGCCGGCGGCCGGCTGCTGATCTCGACCCCGTCCCATGACCGGCTGGGCAACCTCCTCATCGCCCTTGTCGGTTTCGAGCGCCACGCCGACCCCCTGGGCGAGCACCTGCGCTTCTACACGCGACGCTCGCTGCGCAGCACCCTGGAGGCCCTGGGCTTCACCGACGTGCGGGTGGCCGGCATGGGTGGAGCACCCGGGTTGCGCGACACCCTGCTGGCCGAGGCCGTGCGCCCGACCGTCGGGCTGCGGGTGGCCTCGGGTGCCTGAGGTGACGCTGCGCGTCCTGCTCGACCTCACGCCGCCCCTGTCGGGGCCGTCGGGCACGGTGGTCTACGCGGAGCGGCTCGCTGGCGCCCTTGACGCCCTCGGCGTCGAGGTGCTCGAACCGCCGCACCCCGGCCGCGCCGGGCCTGGTGGGGGCCGATTGCGCTCGGTGGCCCACGCGCTCGCCGATGAGCGCTGGCTGGCCCTGGGCCTCCCGCGGGCGGCCCGGCAGGGGCGGGTCGACGTGGTCCATCACGCGTTGCCGGCGCGGGGGCTGTGGCCCGGCTGCCCGCAGGTGGTCACCGTGCACGATCTCGCCTTCGTTCACGCCCCGGAGGACTTCGACGCCGGCTACCGCCGCTGGGCGTCGTGGGCCCATCGCCGCGCCGCGCGCCGGGCCGATGCCGTCGTGGCGGTCTCCGAGGCGACCGCAGGGGACCTGGGCAGCCACTGGGGGGTCGCGGCCGAGCGGATCGTCGTCGCCCCTCATGGCCCGGGGCAGGTCGAGGCGGTGCGACCGGGAGGCGCCCTGGGTCCGCGGCCCCTTCCCACCCATCTCCTCTACGTCGGCGACGACGCGCCGCGCAAGAACCTGGACACCCTCCTGGAGGCCCACCGGCGCTACCGCGCCGCCGCCGCCGATCCCCTCCCCCTGGTGCTGGCCGGGTCGGGGGCCCGCCGGGCGGCGGGTCGCGACGGCGTGCGGGGCGAGCCGGCGCCCGACGCCGCCCGGCTGGCCGAGCTGCGGACCGGCGCCGGCGCCCTCGTCCACCTCTCGGTGCTGGAGGGCTTCGGGCTGACCGTCCTGGAGGCCATGGCCGACGGCTGTCCGGTGATCGCCGGGCGCGCGCCGGGCACGGGCGAGGTGGTGGGCGCAGCCGCCTTGGAGGTCGACGGGCTGGATGCCGATGCCGTCGCCGCCGCGCTGGCGCGGGTGGGCGCCGACGCGGGCCTGCGCGAGCGCCTGGCCGACGCCGGGCGCGAGCGCGCTCGGGCCTTCTCCTGGGAGCGTTCGGCTCGCGCCCACGTGCGGGCCTATACCCTCGCGGTGACGGGTCGCCGTTCACGCACCGGCCCGACCGGCGCCCGACCCGCCCTTCGCCCGTGAGCACCCCGACGCCATGAAGATCGCCATCCTCGGCACCCGCGGGATCCCCGCGTCCTACTCCGGCTTTGAGACGGCGGCCGAGCAGCTCGCCTCGCGCCTGTCGGAGCGTGGTCACGAGATCGTCGTCTACTGCCGCCCCCACGTTGTCGACCGGCGGTTGCGCCGCTACCGCGGGGCGCGGCTCGTGCACCTGCCGACGGTGCGCAACAAGTACTCCGACACCTTCGTGCACACCTTCCTGTCGGCGCTGCACTGCGCCCGGCGCGAGCGCCCCGACGTCGCCCTGTTCTTCATCGCGGGCAACTCGCCGATGTGCCTGATCACGCGCCGGGCGCGCATCCCCTCGCTGATCAACGTCGACGGCCTCGACTCGGTCCGGCGCAAGTGGCCCGCCCTGGCCCAGAGCTACCTGCGCTTTGCCGAGCGCACCGCGCCGCGCTGGGCGGACCGTGCCATCACCGACTCCCATGCCGTGGCCGAGGTCTTCGAGCGCCGCTACGGCCAGCGCATCGGGGTCATCCCCTACGGGGTGGAGGATCCCGGTCACGACGGCACCGAGATCCTCGAGCGCCTCGGCCTGGAGCGCGGTCGCTACATCCTGTTCGTCGGGCGCCTGGAGCCCGAGAACAATCCCCACCTGCTCGTCGAGGCCTTCGCCCGGATCGACGCCGCCCGGGCTCGCGGCATGAAGCTCGTGGTGGTCGGCGGGGCCCCCTACGCCAGCGAGTACATCCGTGGCGTCATGCGGGCGGGGGATCCGCGCGTGCTGTTTCCGGGATATGTGTTCGGCCAGGGCTACTGGGAGCTCCAGCGCCACGCGTATCTGTTCTGCGCGCCCACTGAGGTGGGCGGCACCCATCCGGTCATCCTCGAGGCGCTGGCCGCGGGCAACTGCGTCCTGGTCAACGACCACCCGCCCAATGCTGAGACCGTGGGCGACGCCGGGTGCTACTTCTCCGGATCTGCGGGCGTCGAGGACCTCGCCGTCCAGCTGGGCGCGTTGCTCGACGACCCGGGGCGGGTGAGCCGGTTCCGCGAGCTGGCCCGCGCGCGCGCCGCGCGCTACTCATGGGACGCGGTCACCGACGCCTACGAGGCGTTGCTCGAGGAGATCTGCGTGGCCACCGGGCCGGGGGCGCTGCCCCCCGAGCTCGTGGACGACGCCCCGGCGGAGCCGGCTCTGCCCGTCGCGCTGTAGATCGGCGGCCCCGGCCTCCCTGTCGGTCCGCCGAGCCCCTCGCGGGTCAGACCCGCTTGGCGACCGCCCGCGCGGCCACCAGGATCGGGTCGAGCACGGGGGAGACCGGCGGGGCGTAGGCCAGGTCGGCCCACTGGAGCTCCTCGACGGTCATGCCGTTCCAGATGGCCAGCGCCACGGCGTCGATGCGCTTGCCCGCGGTCGGAGCGCCGACGATCTGGGCGCCGAGCAGCCGCCCGCTGCCCCGCTCGGCGACCACCTTGACGGTGAGGGTGTCGCCGTCGGCGAGATAGCCGGCGCGCGTCGTGCTGGAGATCGTCTCGGCGACGACCTCGAGCCCGGCCTCGGCCGCCTCGCGCTCGTTGAGCCCGGTGCGGGCGATCTCGCGCTGACAGACACGGGAGATCGCCGTTCCGATGACCCCGGGGAAGTGCAGGTCGCCGCCGGTGGCGTTGACCCCGGCGATCCTGCCCTGCTTGTTGGCATGGGTGCCGAGCTGGATGTTGACCGGGCGATGCAGCAGGCGGTGGCGGCTCTCGACGCAGTCTCCCGCGGCGAACACGCTCTCGGCCAGCCCGCCGCCGACGGTGCAGCGCTGGCCGTCGTCGACCGACAGCGCGCCGGTCTGACCCACCTCGAGGCCGGCGTCCTGGGCGACCTCCACGTCGGGACGCACGCCGGTGGCGAGGATGACGTGGTCGGCGCCCAGCTCCCCGTCAGAGGTCAGCACCGACCGAGGGCGACCGTCGGCGCCGAGTGAGACCTCCTGGACTGAAAGCCCCAGCAGCACCCGGATGCCGACCCCCTCGGCCGCCTGCTGGACCTCCCTGGCCATGTCGGCGTCCAGCGCGGCGAAGAGCTGATCGGCCATGTCCACCAGCGTGACCTCGAGCCCCCGGCGGACCAGGGCCTCCGCCATCTCCACCCCGATGTAGCCGCCACCGATGACCACGGCACGCTCACCCGCGGCCTGCAGCTGGGAGCGGAGGCGCTCGGCGGCGTCGAGCGTGCGGACCGGCTCGAGCGCCTCGGCGCCGGGCAGGTCCGGGGCGACAGCGCGAGCCCCGGTGGCGATGACCAGCTCGTCGAAGGGCTGCAGGCTCTCGCCGCCGCCGTCCCCGCCGTCGCGCACGGTGAGCCGGCCCGCGTCGAGGTCGACGCCGAGCACCTCGTGACCCAGGCGCACGTCGATCCCCGCCTGGCGATGCTCCTCGGGCGAGCGGGCGACGAGCCGTTCGATGTCTGAAACCAGGTCGCCCAGGTAGTAGGGAATGCCACAGGCCGAGTAGGAGGTCCGCTGGCCACGGTCGAAGACGACGATGGTGGCGTCGGGGTCGCGCCGGCGGGCGTTGGCCGCCGCGCTCATGCCCGCGGCGTCGCCCCCCACCACCGCCAGTCGCCGGTTCACCTGGGCGATGCTAGAGCGGTCGTCGCCTCCCGCCGTTCACCGGGTTCTCACGAGACCGTCAACGTCGATCTCTAGCGCGCACCCGCGGCGGCCGGCGACCGCGACCAGATCGTGGTGGCCACCACGGGCGCCCGGATCACCGACCCCTCGGTCGCACCCCGCGTGCAGGGGATGCTCGCCCAGGTCGCGGCGTTGCCCCACGTCGCTGCCGTCGGCTCACCGTTTCGCCCGCGCGGCGGCAGCGGGGGGCAGGAGCCGGCGCTGGGGCCCGGCGCCCAGCCGGCTGGGCGCCCCCTACCGGCGCACCAGGAAGGCCGGCGCGGCGCGCGAGTAGAACGTCACCCCCGCCTGGTCGGTCCACGCCAGGCGCATGAGCCCCGTCCCGGGCAGGCCGATCCGCATGGTCAGAAATCCCTTGGGGTTGCTCGTCACCCGCGTGGCCAGGGGCTGCCAGCGCTTCGAACCCGACGGTGAGAACTGCAGCTGGGCCACCTGCCGGGTGTTGCGCGGCGCCAGCCGCAGCTGGCCCCAGACGACCAGGGAGTGCCCGACGCGGACGATGGGGTGGGCCAGGAAGATCGGCAGCCGGTAGGCGGCCAGCGACGGCTTGGGCGAGCCGTCGGCGAGCTCCAGGCCGCTCTGGAAGGTGCTCCAGTACGCCGGCGTTCCCGGCGCGGCCCCGGCCAGCGGCTTGTCGTCGCGGAGCAGGAACTGGGAGAGCGATCGCACCCGTGAGTTGCGCGAGGCGATGTAGTCGGCCTCGTTGAGGTAGGCGGCCTGGGTGGCCTGCGGGAGCCCCGAGTAGGGGTCGGGCGGGTTGGTCTGGTAGCCGTACTCGTTGAGGTAGAGCGGCATCCCGCCCGCGCGCCGGCGGTGGTAGACGGTGAATGCCCGGTCGAGCAGGCTCGTCACGCGCCCCAGCTCGCCCAGGGCGGCAAAGTCGGGATCCAGCGAGACGATGTGCGGCGCGGTCAGCAGCGTGTAGGGATGGTCGGCAAAGCCCGTGGCCGCGAACAGGGCGGGGTGCAGCCGGGGGAACGACGCTGCTTGGTTGCTCGTGGGGCAGCCCTCGGCCGCGGCCACGGCGCCGCGCAGGAACCGGCGCCGGTCGTCCAGGCAGTACAGCCGGCGCATGAAGTGGACCGGGGGCAGCGGCGCGGCGGTGCCGCGGCCCTTGCTGCCCTTGGGCGCCGTCTCCCCGATGGTGATGGTGTCGTGAGCGTGACCGGAGATCACCAGTCCGAAGTAGCCACCGTCCATCAGCGCGCGGTACACCTGCGGCGAGCGCTCGACCAGCCCCGCCCGCCGGTCGCGCCTCCACTGGGGCAGCAGCCAGCCCGGCTGGTTGGGCTCGTTCCACAGCGACCAGAAGCTCACCCGCGGAAGCGGCCCGGTCCCGGTGGCGGCGGCGTCGCCGGGCACGGCCGCGGCGGGGGATGAGCTCGCTCCGCCCCCTGGCGGGAGCAGGCCGGAGACCAGCCCGCCCGAGCTCGTCGTGGGCTGGGGCGGGCTCGCGGGAGCCGACGGAGCCGTCGAGGCCGGCGTGAAGCTGCCGTTGTAGCGGGTGCCCAGGGCCGCGAGGAACAGGGCGTACTCGCGCGCCGAAGGGGACCAGTTGTGGTCGGGGTCGCGATCCCGGGTCGGGCCCAGCGCCCAGCTCGGCGCCGGGGAGGTGACGTCGAAGTCCACCCCGATCCCCCGGGCGGTGGCCTCTCGGACCACCGTGTCGTAGCGCGCCCAGTTGGCCGCGGGGTAGGCGTTGGGGTCATCGGCCCGGAAGCTGGGACGCGTGGCCGATGTCGCATTGGGCGCCACGCTGCGCCAGAACACCGAGACGCGCAGGCGCTCGACGCCCAGCGCGGCCAGGGTGTCGAGCGTCCGGGCCACGTCCGGCGGGTTGGAGTAGATGAGCTGGTTGTCGTCCTGGAACAGCGACTCCTGGGTCGAGGAGGCGTGCGCGGCCGGAGCGGCGCAGGCCAGCACGGCGAGCGCCACGACCCCGAGGCCCGCCCGCCCGGCGCTGCGTCGCGCGACGCCCCCCCGTCGCCGTCGGCCGCGAATCGTCATGGCCCGAGGCTCGGCTCGGTGGCCTGGCGGGGCGGGCCCGGCGCCGCCGTGGGCGTGGGCGCGACCGCCACCCCGCCCCGCGAGGTCAGAGGGCCAAGCGGTGCGACGGAAGCGGTCCCTGCCGGAAGCGTCGGCACCGTCGCCTGGCTGCGGCGCAGGGCCTGGAGGAACAGTCCCTCGGTGTCGGGGGACTGCGGATCGAGGTAGACCGCGGTCCGGGCGGCGGCGAGGGCGGTTGGCGTGTCGCCGCCGGTATCCAGCTCGTACTGGGCCAGGTGCGACCACGTATCCGAGTTGGCCGGCTGCAGGTGGATGGCGCTGACCAGGGCGGCCGTGGCCGCGCTGGGCTGCCCTGAGGCCAGCTCGACGCTGGACAGGGCGTACAGCGGTCCGGTGGCCACCGGATCCTGATCGGCGGCCTCCATGGCGAGGTTGCGCGCCGCCGTGACGTGACCCTTGTCCAGGGCGGCGAGGGCTCCGTTGCCGGTGCTCTGGCTGCGCAGCGGCTGCCAGGTGGCCCAGATGGCGCCGAGGGCGCCGACCAGGACCGCGGTGGCGGCGGCGATGCGGGCGGCCGATGCGTTCCACCACGATGGTGCCTGCGCCCGGACCGCGGCGATCGGGCCTCGCCCGGCCACCCAGCCCGCGGCCAGCAGCGCCAACAGGGCGGTGGCCGGGACGTCCCAGGTCCAGTCGATCGTCGAGTGCAAGCCAAAGCACACGACCAGGGCCAGCAGCGTGGCCAAGCCGTTGCGCTCGAGGTCGGCGCTCAGCGCTGGCGCCGGGACGCCGGTGCGCCAGGGTGGGTCACGCGGCGCGCCATCGGCGCGCGGGGGACCGGCCAGCACCCGGCGGCGGCGCCCGAGGGTGCGCGTCGCGGCGGCGATCCATGCAGCGAGCAGCCCGAGGTTCACCGCCAGCCCGACGAGGCCGAGATCGCTGAGGGTCTGCATCAGGTAGCCGTGGGCGTGCTGGACGGAGATCGGGGAGCGCCGGTAGCGCAGCCGGGCGGTTCCAAACGAGTTGGCTCCGGCCCCCAGCGGCACCTCGCTGCTGAAGACGTTAGCCGCCTCACGCCAGTAGCGCGAGCGGACGCTGGCGGCGGCGGTCAGGCGATTGGGGCCGTTGCTCACTCCGGTCACCCGGTCATCGATGAGCTGGTGCCAGGTGTGGGAGATCGTCCCGCCGATGCCCCGGTGCGAGGCGGCCATGGCCCCCAGCCCGAGGATCGGGCTCGCCGCGAGGGCGACCAGCGCGACCATGCCGGCCCGTCGCCGGGCGCTGGGCGCCTGCGGGTGAGCGGCGCGCAGGAACCCGAGCGCGAGCGAGGCGGCGAGCACGACCGCGCACGCGGCGAGCACCCAGAGGCCGAGCTGATGACCGGCCCGCACCCGGTCGGCGAGGGCTACCCGGTCGGCGGCCAGCGCATGCTGGGAGAAGGCCCAGGCGGCGATCGGTGTCGTGCCCAGGATGCCCAGGCCGAGGACCATCAGACCCCGGAGGCGCAGGGGCACGAGCACGAACCAGCAGATCAGTCCTGCGGCCAGGGCCAATAGCGCCCCGCGCGAATAGGCCAGCAGGACGCAGAGCAGCAGGGGGCACAGCGCGGTTGGGCCCAGGGCGGCGACCAGGGGACGACCGCCGCGCCGGGCGCCGAGCCACAGGCACGCTGGGGCGCCGAGGGCACCCATCAGCCCGGTGGCGTTCCAGTATCCGAAGGGCTCGCGCAGCCGGGCCACGGTCTCGTCGGGGTTGAGCGAGGCGGGGAACACCTTGGTGGCCAGTGCGTAGCCGCAGATCACCACGGCGGCGGCGAGCAGGCCGCCGATCAACGCCGCCCAGTGCCCAGGCAGTAGTCGGGCCAGGGCGACAGCGCCGGCGAAGGCGGCCAGGTAGGAGACCATCCGCCCGGCCTGCGTCCAGCTGTCGCCCGGGGCGATCGACCATGTGACCGAGACAGCGGTCAGCGCGGCCAGCACGGCCATGGTTCCCAGGGCCCACCCGCCCCACACCGGCTGACCCGGGGCGGCGAGGATGGCTGTGGCGCACAGGCCGCCGCCGACCAGGCAGACGGCCATCTCCGTCGTGGTCACCGGGCCCAGTGAGGTGCCCCCCTTGGCCAGGAAGGCCAGGGCGGCCACCGCGCCCGCGGTCGCCGCCCCCAGCGCCAGGCCGGCCGGCGGCGAGGGCAGCGCCAGCGTCAGGCCGCGTCGCCTAGCGCTGACGGCGAAGGCGGACACGGCGTAGGAGTGAGGGAACGGCGGCCAGGACGGTGCCGGCGGCCAGGAGGACGAGCAGGGCGGTCAAGCTGGAGGGGAGCGGGTGGCGCACGCTCAGCGCCTCCAGGCGCACCAGCGGCGAGAGCCCCCCGCCGCTCCCCCGCGGCGGGACGTAGCGGTCAGAGATCGCCCCCTGCAGCGCCGCGCGCTCGGCCGGGTTCTGGGGGCCGCCCCCGCCGCCGCCAATCGGCCCGATCCTCCCGCCGCTCCCCCCGCTGCCGCCGCTGCCTCCCCCGCCTCGGGCCGCGGCGGCGGTGATGGCCAGCTCGGCCCGCTGCAGGATGCTCACGCATTGGGTGTACTCGGCCGCGTCGGCCGGGAGCTTGGCGATGGCCTGCTCGTACTGGCTGCGGGTCCAGGCCAGCGGGTTGGAGACGGCGTTGGTCCGGACGCACTCACGCTGCAGGTCGCGGTAGGTCGCGGCCTGGGCCCCCGAGGCGGGGACCAGCGCGAGGACGAGGACGAGCAGTGGAAGGGCGCGACGCATGCGAGGGACCGTCGGCGGGCGGGGTCGGCCGGCAGGGACGGGCAACGATAGAGCGTCGGAGCCGCCGGTCCGCCACCAGGCCGGACGCCGGGCACCCCCTCGGTTCGGCCCGGTCATCGGTCCGGACTCCGCGAGACGCCGACCAGAGCCAGCGCCTGCCGCATCCCCGCGGCCCAGGCCTCGGGCGTTTGGGAGCTCACCGCCGCGGCGCCGCCATTTCCGAGTCGGCGCCCCAGCGCTCGGTCGTCGCGCAGGCGTCGCAGCGCGGCGGCCAGCCGGCCGGGATCCCCGGCCGCGACGACGAGGCCGGTGGCGCCGTCGACGACGAGGCCGCCGGCGGCGGCTCCAACCTGGTCTGAGGCGATGACGGGCACGTGTTGGTTGAAGGCTTCGTTGACCACCAGCCCCCAGGGCTCCCGGAAGGTGGCGGTCCGCAACGAGGGCAGAACCACAACGTCTGAGCCGGCGTAGAAGTTGCGCAGCTCCGCGGGCGCCAGCGGCCCCACCGCTTCGACCGCCGGCTGCTGGCCGGCCCGCGCCGCCGCCGGGCCGCGGCCGGCGAGCACCAGGCGCTCGTCCGCGAGGTCGGGGTCCACCCGGGCCCAGGCGTCCAGCAGAACCTCCACGCCCTTCTCGGCCTCCAGGCGCCCCGCGAACAGAACCTGGAACCCCGCGCGCCGCTCGGGCTCGGCCCGAGCGCTCCAGAAGCCGTTGTCCACCGCCTGGGGGGCCTCCACCACCCGGCGGGCGCCCCGGGCCCGGACGTAGGCCGACACGTGGGCCCCGTAGGAGGCCACGGCGTCGGCATGGGCGTAGATCCAGCGCAGGATCGGGTAGCCGGCGGCGCCGGGGAGACTGCGCGGCTGGGCCCACAGCGACGCCCACAGGACGAAGGGCACACCGGCCCGCCGGGCGCCCACGTAGGCGGCGGGCAGGCCCATCCGGCCGCCGGTCCCGCAGATCACGGCCCGAAAGCGTCGTGAGCTGGCCAGGGCGTAGAGCCGGTGTTGCGAGGTGGATTGAGTGGGGAAGAAGAGGCTGTCCGCCCGGGTGGCGGGGGCCACGCCGTGGCGCAGGCGCCCGGCCCACAGCGCCACCTCCACCCCCTCGGCCCGGTGCAGGGCGGCGAAGGCCGGGACGCGCTCGGGCGCAACGTGGTTGGTGACCAGCAGCACCGGCCGGGGATCGGCGCCGGACGTCATGACAGGGCGTCGGCGTAGGCCGTCGCTGTCGCCTGGCCGCAGGCTGCCCAGGTGAAGCTGTGGGCCACCGTGGCCCGGGCGTCGGCGCCCAGCGCGCGCCGACGCGGCTCGTCGACCAGCAGGCCGTGCAGGGTCTCGGCCAGGGCACCGGCGTCGCCCGGGGTGACGAGCTCGAGCCCGGGGCCGGCGGCGGCGATCTCCTCGGGACCGCCCTCCCCGCGGCAGCCGATGGCGGGCACCCCGCCGGCCATCGCCTCCACGTAGGCCACGCCGAAGGCCTCGTCCGTGCTGGGCAGGACAAAGACGCTGGCCGCCCGGGCGCGGGCCCGGGCCGCGGCGGGTGCGAGCTGGCCGAGGAGCGCGACCCTGTCGGCTACCCCGAGCTCGCGGGCCAGCGCCTCCAGTCGCTGGTGCTCGGGCCCCTCGCCGACGATCTCGCAGCGCAGCGCGGGGTGGCGATCGGCCAGTCGGGCCACGGCGCGGATGAGGTCGGCGTGGCGCTTGCGCGCGACGAGGTGTCCCACGGAGACCAGGACGGGGGTTCTCGGAGCCGGGGCGGGGGCGGCCGGGAGGTCGGAGCCCAGGTGCACGACGCGCGTGGCCCGGGCGCCGTGCTCGGTGCAGCGCCGGGCCGTGTCGGCGCTGTTGGCCAGGACCAGCCGGGCGTGCCCCAGCGCGCGCCGCACGGCCTGGGCTCCGGCCGGGCTCTGGTGGGCGGTGGCCAGCACGTCACCGCCGTGGACCGAGACGACGAGCGGCCGGCTGGCCGCCGCCCGGCGTACGGCCTCCCCGGCCGGGACCGCGTAGTGGGCGTGGACCAGGTCGAAGGGCCAGCGCCGGTGCAGGGCGTGCAGGGCCACGGCCAGCGGGGGCGCCGCCCACGCGCCCCAGCTGCCGTAGCTGCGCGGCCGGGGCGGGGCGAGGAAGGGGACGTAGCCCACGTCGATCCCGTCCAGCCGGGCCCGCGGGGGCTGGTGGAGCACGTCGCGCAGCCCGATAAGGGCCGCCCGCGCGGAGGCGAGGCTGGCCCGCGGGGGCACGGGTCGGTGCAGGACGAGGACGCGCACCTCCACGCCGGCGGCCACGGCGGCGCGGGCCTGCTCGTGGGCCCAGATTCCCAGCACCGGATCGCGGTGCCGGGGATAGAGCTCGGTGACGACGCAGACGCGCACAGCGGGCTCAGGGCGCGGCCGGCAGGCGGCGATGGCGGCGGTGGACAGCCTCGAGGGCCGGTCGTCCGAGCCATGACCGTCCGGCCAGCATCCGCTCGGCCTCGGCCATCGCGTCGGCGCGGTCGTAGGCGGCGGCGATCGGCGCGCCGCGGTGAGCCACGGCCAGCGCGTCCACGATCCCCGCCCGCCAGCCGTGCTCGGCGGCCAGCGCCGCCCAGTGGGCATCCAGGCCCCAGCCCATCCTGGTGTCGGGGAAGGGCAGCAGGGCGTCGAAGGTCCGGGCGCCAAGCGCCGTCACCGGCCCGATCTCCACGAGCGCGGTCTGCCGCGCCACCGTGGCCAAGCGGCGCCGGGTCACCGGCCAGGCGGCGTGGGAGTGGCGGCGGTGGGCGGGGGCCACGAGCGCCAGGTCCAGCCGCTCGGCCACGCAGAGCAGCCCGTCGAGGAAGCCGCGGGGGAGGAGGACGTCGTCGTCGATGAGCAGCAGCCAGTCGCTGTTGATCGGGGCGTGCTCGGCGAGCAGGGCGTTGAGGTTCTCGAACTTGCCCCGGTTGCCCGGCGGGCCGACGATCACCTGCACCCGATGGCGGGAGCGACGCAGCTCGGCGATGGCCGCCGGCATGAGGCTGCCGCCGCCGCCGCGGTCGATGCCGAGCACGAGCACGTCGCGGGTGCCGGGCGGCTCGGTCCGCGCCGCCCGGCGCAGGGCAGCTCGCCGGGTCGAGAGGGTGAGCTCGGCGTCGAGCAGGAGGTCGGTGGTCGCCGCCACGGCGCGCCGCGTGCCGGCCAGCTCGCCGCTGCGTCCCGACGCCCACGCGGGGGCGCGCTCGTCGGGCGCGGGATGCAGCGCCTCGCAGAGCCGCCCCAGGGACGCGGCCCCCAGGACGATGCCGTTGCCGCAGGCGCGCCGGACGGTGTGCCAGGCGCAGCCGGCGACGTTGCGCAGCTCCGTTCGGGCCGGCGGCGCCACGCCGCGGCGGGCGTCGAAGCGCCGCGCGGCGCGGCCCCGGGCAAAGGCGGCCCGGCCCAGTGCGGGAAGCTGGGCGTCGGGCCCGGCGCGGCGGTGCTCGAGCCCGGTGGCGGCCAGGTAGACGATCCGCCCTCCGGCCGCGCGCAGCCGGGCCAGCCACTCCTCCTCGTCGCCGGGTCCCGACAGCCGCGGGTCAAACCACCCGGCGCGCTCCAGCGCGCGCGGGCGCAGAGCCATGTTGGCCCCCCAGACCACGTCTACTGACCGGTCGACCGGTCCGAGGTCGAGGAAGCTCACCGGTGGCCCCTCCCGCCCGCACAGACGCAGCCGCGAGCCCTCCAGGACGGCGTGCAGGGGGCCGCCGAAGGCGTCGGCCTCCGGGTGGCGGGAGGCACCGTCGAGCACGGCGGCCACCCAGCCGGCCGGGGCCCGGACGTCGTCGTCGACGAAGGCCAGGAGGTCGCCGCGGGCGTGCTCCAGGCCGGTGTTGCGGGCCACGTTCAGCCCCCGGTGGGCATCGTGCGCGACATAGCGGGCGCCGTGGCGGCGGGCCACCGCCGCGGTGTCGGGGTCGGGACCGTCGTCGACCACCACCAGCTCGCCGCCGGCGTCGGCCACCGCCGCCGAGAGCGACCCGAGGGCGACGTCGAGGTAGGCGGGCCGCGCGCGGGTGGGGATGATGACCGACAGGCGCATCGTCGGGGAAGGGTAGGTTCTGAGCCCACCATGGCCCTCCCGCTCCCGGCACTGCGGGTCCTGCTGCTGCACAACCGCTACCGCGAGCGCGGAGGCGAGGAGCGCGCCGTCGAGGAGATCGCCGCCCTGTTGGGCTCCCGCGGTCACCGGGTGGAGGTGCTGGAGCGCTCCAGCGAGGCGTTGGCCGGCCGGGCGGGCGGGGCTCGGGGCGCGCGCGCCCTGCTCGCCGGGGGTGAAGATCCCCACGCGGTGGCGGCCGCCGTGCAGGAGATGGGGGCGCAGATCGTCCATGCCCACAACCTTCATCCGCTGCTCGGCTACCGCGCCCTGGACGCCGCCCGCCGAGCGGGGGCGCGCACGGTGTTGCAGCTGCACAACTTCCGCCTGTACTGCTCGATCGGAGTGGCCTTCCGCGACGGGCGGGTCTGCCACCGCTGCCACGGTCGGGACACCCGCCCCGCCGTGCGCCACCGCTGCCGGGGCGGCGCGGCCGAGAGCGTGGTCTACGCCGCCGGGCTGGCCCGCCAGCAACCGCGGCTGATCGCCGGTGCCGACCGCATCGTGTGCCTCAGCCACGCCACCCGGGCCCAGCTCGGCCGCCTCGGGCTGCCGCCCGAACGCTGTGACGTGCTCTCCAACCCGCTGCGCGGCGACGCATTCGCTGAGCGCTCGGATGCCGACGCCGGCTCCTACGCCCTCTGCGTGGGCCGGCTTTCGGAGGAGAAGGGCTTCGAGGTGGCCATCCGGGCGGCGCGGCGGGCCGGGGTCCCGCTGAAGGTGGCCGGAGCCGGGCCCGAGGCCGGGCGGCTGGCCCAGCTGGCGGCGGGATCCCACGTCGAGCTGCTCGGCCGCGTGGAGGGGGAGGAGATGGCCCGCCTGCGGGCCGGGGCGGCGATGCTGCTGGCGCCCTCGAGGTGTGAGGAGCAGAGCCCCTACGCGGTGTTGGAGGCGATGGCCGCCGGGGTGCCGGTGCTTGCCTCGTCGCTGGGCGGGCTGCCCGAGCTGGCCGGAGCTGGGTCGGTGCTCGCCGTCGACGACGTGGGGGCGTGGGCCAGGGCGGTGGCCGCCCTCTGGGCCGACCCGGTCGAGCGCCGCCGGCGCGGGGAGGCGGCGCTGGCCCGTGCCCGCGAGCGAGCCGGACCCGACGCGGCCTACCGGGGGCTGATGGGCGTCTACGCGAGCGCGGTGGCCGAGTGAGGCACATCGGCCTGGCGCTCGACGGGACCGCCCGGCTGGCTTCGCAGCCAGTGCACGGTCTGGGCGATGCCCTCCTCGACGCCGATGCGCGACTGCCAGCCCAGCAGCTCGTGGGCCTTCTGGACCGAGGGCCAGCGACGCTGGACGTCGAGCTCGAAGCTCGGGAGGTGCTCGAGGGTCAGCTCCTGGTCTGAGAGATCGCAGGCGTCCCACACCATCCGCGCGATCTGCGCCACCGTCAGCTCACGCGAAGCCGAGATGTTGAAGTCCTGGTTGAGCCCTGCGGCGCAGGCCAGGGCCGCGACGATGCCATCGGCGATGTCGTCGACGTGGGTGAGGGTCCGGGTCTGCTCCCCTGAGCCGAAGATGGGCAGAGGCCGCAGGCCGAGCAGCGCCTGGGCGGCGAGGTCGGCCACGACGTGGGCGATGCCGGGCTCGGCCGCGGCCAGCTCACCGGGCCCGTAGGCACCGAACGGGCGACAGATCGTGTAGGGCAGGCCGTGCTCCTCGTGTGCGGCGCGGCAGCAGACCTCGCCCATGAGCTTGGAGAAGCCGTAGGCCGAGCGCGGGACGGGGCACTCGGCCCAGGCCTCCTCGGGGGTCGGGAAGCGCTCGGTGCGCTCGAAGACCATTGCGCTCGAGACGTAGACCAGGCGCTCGACGTCGCCCTGCACCGCGGCCCGGACAACGGCGTTGTCCAGGGCGTTGTTGGCCTCGGTGAGCGTGTGGGGCCGCCGGTGGAGACCGGCGATTGACCCGCCCACGGCCGCCAGGTGGACGACGTGGGTGCAGCCGTCCATCGCCGCCTGCGCCTGGTCGAGCTCGCGCAGGTCGCCGCTGTGCACGGCGCAGCCCTCGCGCATCCACTGGGGGGCTGGACCCTGGTCGGCGACGCGCACCTCGTAGCGCGGATCGCCGAGCAGCCGGCGCACCACCGCGGTGCCGATCCTCCCGGCGCCGCCGGTGACCAGGACCCGGCTCATCGAGTCGGCCGGGTCAGCCGCTGCGTGGCGGCCGCGTGAGCATGTGGGCCAGCCACTGGCGCGTGAAGCCGGCGACGAAGCGCGGGTTGTAGCGGGCGTAGCGCCGCCACAGCCGGCGCGGCTCGTTGGCCAGGCGGAAGAGCCACTCCAGGGCGAGGTTCTGCATCCAGTTGGGCGCCTGGGCCACGAGGCCGGCGTGGAAGTCGAAGGCGGCTCCGACCCCGACGAGCACCGGGGCGCGCAGCAGAGGCCGCATCTCGTGCATCCACTTCTCCTGCTTGGGCACGCCGATTCCCACCCAGACCACGTCGGCGCGCACCCGATCGATCTCCGCGGCGACGGCGTCGCGCTCCTCATCGGTCAGCGGGCGGTGGGGGGGCGAGTAGCCGCCCGCGATCTGTACCCCGGGGAAGCGTAGGCGCAGGTTGAGCGCGAGCTGAACCAGCGCCCCCTGGTTGCGCCCGCCGTAGAGGAACATCCGCGTGCCGGTGTGGGCCGAGCGCTCGCAGTAGCGCGCGATCAGCTCGGGGCCGTAGACCCGGCCGGGAAGCGGGTGGCCCAGGGCGTTGAGGGCCCACACGAGGGGCTGGCCGTCGGGAACGGTGAGCGACGAGCCGGCGATGGCCTCGCGCAGGGCAGGATCCTCCTGGCAGGCCATGACGGTGTGCACGGTGGCCACGCAGACGTAGCCGCGGGCGCGTCGCCGGACTGTCTCGTCGATCCAGTCCATCGTGCGCGGGTAGTCGGTCAGGGCCAGCGGCACGCCGACCACGGGCACCCCAGGGGGTGCCGCGGGCGGCGGGGCCGAGGGTTCGCTGCCCCAGGCGTGGGCCGCGGCCTCGGCCTCCAGCGCGGCGTGACCGGCCAGCGGCGCGCGACGCCATGCGACCGGACCGGATCGGGCCGGTCGCTGGGTGCGGGGGAAGAGGGCGGGCTCCACGGGATGCAGGGCGATCAGTGGGTCGATACCGGCACCCGGGGCGGGCACCAGTGGTATTCAACGCAGCAGAACGGGGAAAGTGGCGCTCTTTTCCCCGTTCATGGCCTCGACTGCCCGGTCGACGGTGAGTCGGTACGACCGGCGGGACCTACTCAGGGTACCCGGCCGGGGCGGTTGGGTTGCATCGGGGTTGTCATACCCGTGCTGCGCTCAGGGGCGGTCCCCGGGGGTGGCCCGGACCACCATGGCCAGCGTCCCGCCACGCCGCCGCCCGGCCGCCAGCGCCTCGAGCCCGATGGCGGGAACGATGAGCGGGAGGCCGAAAACGAGCGCGGCGAGCCGGCGCGGCGTGGGCTCGAGGGTCCGCTTGAGCAGGAGGAACGGGAGACCGGGCTCTTCCAGGTGCGCCCGCGCCATGAGGGCCATCCACATGCCCCCCGGGTTGTGCTCCCAGACCATGTGGACGCTGCGCACCGGCTCCAGCCCAGCCCGGCGCACGAGTGCCTCCAGTCCGGTCGGCGTCAGGTGCGTGCGATGGCGCGGCAAATCGAGGTGCAGCCAGCCATCCCCGGCCAGCCGGGCCTGGACCGAGCCGAGGTTGGGCACCGCGATTACCGCGATCCCCCCGGGTGCCAGCCAGGCGCGTACGCGCTCCAGCCCGCCGCGCGGATCATCCAAGTGCTCGAGGACGTGCCAGAGGATCACCGCGTCCAGCGCCGTGGCAGCGTGCTCCTCGATCGTCCCGTGCGCGACCGGCGTCCCGGCCTGTCGCGCGGCAGCAAGACCGCGCGCCGACGGCTCGAGCCCGCTCGCCCGGTAGCCGGCGTGACGCAGCATGGCAACGAGGCGCCCGCGACCGGCGCCCGCGTCGAGCACGGCCTCGCCTGGGCCGATGCCGCCTGAGCGCAGCAGGCCGAGCACCTGACGGTCAACCAACCGCTGGGCCAGCGCGATCACCGGGGCCAACAGCGGTCGCCCCGGCCGGTAGATGCCCGTCTCGTAGCGCTCGGGCCCTGGCGGGGGACCCATGGTCACCGCGGTGGCGCAGGACTGGCAGCGGGCCAGGGCATAGCGGCCGGGGTCACCGGGGTCCAGGCCGGGGAGGTCCTGGCGCCAGGGCAGGACCCGACCGCCGCAGGCGGGGCAGTCGCCACCGGCCGTCAGGGTGCCGCCGCCGGCGCTCATCGGGAGGCCATTGGGGGCATGGAGGCCGTGATCCTCGCCCGCAGCATCGGCATATGCTGGCAGCGTGGCGCCCTGCCGCCGGGCTTCCGGATGACCGATTCCTCCTCGCCATCCCCCGCCTTCTGGGCCGGCCGCCGCGTCCTCGTGACCGGGCACAGCGGCTTCAAGGGAGCGTGGGCCTGTCGCTGGCTGCTGGAGCTCGGGGCTGAGGTCTGGGGCGCCTCGCGCACCCGCGGCGCGCCCGGGGGCCTGTTCCGCCGCGCCGGGCTGGCCGGGCACGTGACCGGCCTCGAGCTCGAACTGGCCGATGGGGAGGCGGTGGCCGCCGCGGTGGGTCAGGCCAGGCCCGAGGTCGTGCTGCACCTCGGCGCTCAGGCCATCGAGAGCGTGGCCCGCCGCGATCCGCGGGCCACATTCGAGACCAACGTGCTCGGGCTGGCCAACCTGCTCGATGCGGTCCGCGCCGCCCCCGAGACGCGCGCCGTCACGGTCGTCACCACCGACCGCGTCTATGCCCCGCGTCCGACCGAGGGGGTCTATCAGGAGGAAGACGCGCTCGGCGGTCAGACGCCCTACAGCGCCTCGAAGGCGGCGGCGGAGCTGGTGGTCGCGGCCTACCGCGACCTGCTCGGGGCCGACGGCGGAGCGCGTGTGGCCACCGCCCGCACCAGCAACGCCATCGGTGGTGGCGACGACGCCCGGAACCGCCTTGTGCCCGGCCTGCTGCGGGGGGCGATCGAGGGCCACCGGGTGCGCATCGGCAGCCCGGACGCGCGCCGCTGCTGGCAGCATGTCGCCGATCCCCTTCGGGGTTACCTGCGGCTCGCCGAGCGGCTGTGGGAGCGGGCAGACACCCCGGGAAGCTTCAACTTCGGCCCGCGGCCCGAAGACGTGCGGACGGTCGGCTGGGTGGCTGGGCGCCTGGCGGAGCTGTGGGGCCCGCAGCTGGATTGGTATGCGGCGGCGCAGACCCCGGCACGCCAAGCCGATCTCTTCGCCCTCAACACCACGCGGGCCCGCGAATTGCTGGGCTGGACCACGACGATGGACGTCGATGCGGCCCTGCGCGCGGTGGTCGCCTTCGCGCGGCGGGAGGCCGCGGGCGAGGACCCCGGCGAGCTGGTGGCCGAGGCCCTCCCCCGCTCGGGCGGCGCAGCGGCGCAGTCCACACCGTCGTCAGCGCCGAACCGAGGCGATCCGCGCCCAGTCGGCGGGTGAGGGCTCCGGCGCGAAGTCACCGCGCCACCCCCGCCAGGCGAAACGCAGGAGCCAGGGCAGCCGGCGCAGGGGGCGCTGGTCATAGACCAGCGAGCGACCCAGGTAGCCGGCCACCACGAGTGCCAGCCCGGCCGGCGTCATACCGGTGTGGGTACGCCGCAGCCAGACGAAGTTGCGGATGCGGTAGAGGTCCTTCCAGTAGGAGGACCATGGGGCCGACCCGTAGCCCGCTCCGACCAGTCGGTTGGCCACCCGGCTGCGCGCCGTGCTCTCTGCGCCGCCCACGGGGATCTTGTGGATGACCACGCTCTCGGGCACGAGGCGGATGCGGCCTTCGCGTCGCAGCCTCAGCGAGTAGTCGGCATCGTCATAGCCCAGGAACATCTCGGCCCGTGGCAGGCCGATCCGCTTCACCGCCGCGCGGCGCACCAGCAGCCCGACGAACGACGCCAGCTCCACGTCGGCGTCCGCCCCCGGGCGGTAGGCCTCGGGCCCGAGCGGGATGGCGAAGCGCCCGAGTCGGCAGCGGTGCTGGGCATCGATGCCCCCATCGGGGAAGCGCACCGCCGAGCCCAGGGCGACCGTCCCGGGGTCGCCTGCGGCTCGGCTGGCCAGTAGCCGCTCGAGGGCTTCGGGGGTGGGCTCGGCGTCGTCGTCGAGGAGCCAGATCCAGTCCTCGGGCTTGGCCGCCGCCAGCTTGAGCCCAAGGTGGTAGCCGCCGGCCCCACCCAGATTGTGCTCACTGCGGTGCACCTCCAGCCGGGGATCGTCGAGCATCCCGGCGCGGGCCAGCGCCGCCGCCACCGGGCGGCTCGATGCATTGTCCAGAACGATCACCCGGTCCACGGCCCGGCGCTGGGCGAAGAGCCCGCGGAGGCACTCGACCAGCAGCGCGTCGCGGTCGCGGGTGAGCACGAAGGCGCAGACTCCGCCCAGCGCTCAGCCCCCCGGTCCGGCCGCCATCCAGAAGGCCGGCAGGGCGCTGAAGCGCCGCTTGAGCCAGAGCGGCAGTCGCCGGTGCCGCGCGCCGAGCTGCAGGCCCACGAACTTCCCGCCCTCGTAGACGATGGCGTAGGGGATGGCTCGGCGGCGCCCGGTGGACCACAGCCAGCGCAGCTCTCCGAGGGCGTAGCGGACGGCCTCGGAGCGAAGTACCTCCGCCGATGCCCGCGCTCCGGCCAGGTACGCGCGCTCGGCCGACGCGCCGGAGTCGAAGAAGCGGCGGAAGGCCTGGCCCAGCGTGTAGGGATGGGAGTGCAGGACGCCGGCCTCGGGCAGGTAGCGCAGCCCGTAACCCTCGAGCAGGACCCGCCGGGACCAGTCCTGATCCTCGCTCATGACCACGTCTTCGGCGAAGGGATGGCGGTCGAGCAGCTCGTGGCGCAGGGCGGAGTTGACGTTGGAGAACAGGGTTGTCGACATCGTCAGCTCGGCCGCCGAGTCGGCGCGCTGCTCGCGCGGGTGAGAGCCGTAGAGGAAGTCGAGGAAGAACTGCTCGGAAGGCGAGGCGTCCGGGTGGGCCACCTGCCGGCCGTAGGTCCCGGCTAGGGTGGGGTCGGCGTGAAGCGGCTCGGTCAGTCGGTCCAGCCAGGTCTGCGAGAGGGGGGCCGCGTCTTGGCTGATGAAGACCAGCAGATCGCCCCTGGCCGCTGCCGCGCCGAGGTTGCGCGCCCGGCCGTGGCTGAAGCGCTCGGCCGGTATCTCCCGCACGGTGGCGCCGTGGGACCGGGCCAGCGCCAGGCTGCCGTCCTGCGAGCCCGAGTCGACGACGACGACCTCGACAGGCTCGACGACGTGCTGGCTGGCGATGGCCTCCAGGCAGCGCCGCAGGTCCTCCCCGCCGTCACGGATCGGGATGACAATGGAGATCACGGTGGCGCCAGGCTAGAGCTGCCCCGAGCCATACTGCGGGGGGTGACCGTGGCTACCGGAGACGGGCGGGGGCAGGCTGAGGGGACTGTGTGGGCCGTGGTCGTCACCCACCGCCGGCTCGAGCTGCTGCGGGCCTGCCTGGACGCGCTCGGCGCCCAGCGACGAGCGCCGGAGCACGTCCTGGTCGTCGACAACGCCAGCGGCGACGGCACGGTGGAGGCGGTCCGCGCCGAGCACCCGGAGGTTGAGGTGCTCGGGCTGCCGACCAACGAGGGGGGGGCCGGCGGCTTTCACGAGGGCCTGGGCAGAGCGGTGGCCGGCGGGGCGGAGTGGGTGTGGCTGATGGACGACGACACGATTCCGCAGCCGGATGCCCTGCAGGCCCTGCTCGACGCGCCCGGGAGGCTTCCCGCCGATGAGCCGACCCCGGTGCTTCTGGCCAGCCGTGCGGTGTGGGACGACGGCGCCCTTCACCCCATGAACGCCCCGGGATTCGAGCGCGATAGTCCCGAGCGCGTCGTACGGAGCGCCCGGGTGGGGCTGATGCCCATCCGCACCGCGACGTTCGTTTCCCTGCTCGTCCACCGTGATGCGGTGGCGCGCCACGGGCTCCCGCACAAGCACTTCTTCATCTGGAGCGACGACATCGAGTACACGGCGCGCGTGCTGCGTCATGACCGGGGCTACGTCGTCCCGACCAGCGTCGTCCACCACCGGACCAAGACCCCCTACACCGCGGTGTCGAGCACCGGCGGACGGTTCTACTACCACGTGCGCAACTCGCTGTACATGATTCGCGGCGACGCCTGGAGCGGTCGCGAGAAGCTCACCGTGGCCTGGCTGCTGCTCACCACGTCGATCGCCTACCTGCGCCACCACCGCTTCGCGGCAACCGCCATCGCCACCATCGGACGCGGTCTGCGCGACGGCGTGCGGCCCCTCTCCCAGGTCAGCGCGCCGCGGGAGGGGTGAGGGCCAGCCCCCGACCCACCTCGCGCAGCAGCCCCGCCCGCTGGCGCAGGCCGGGACGGTGGCGGAGGGCTCGGAGCAGCTCCTCTCCCCACAGGTAGCCGACCCAGAGCTTCTCCTCGCCTCCCCACCCCGCGCCCCGCAGCATGTGCAGCTGGTTGCGCAGCTCGGCGGCACTGACCGGGCCCTCGCCGCTCGAGCAGCCATCAAGGGGCGCGACGGTGCTCGCGGGCACGGCATAGCCCACGCCGGCGTTGAGCAGGCGGGCGCTCCATTCGAGGTCCTCGGTCTGGTCGCCGTAGGCCACGAGGGGCAGCGCGTGCCCGCTGAGCGCCCGGCGGTCGACCAGCAGCGAGCCGTGGCGGGCGGCGCGGATGGAGACCAGCCCACGTTGGCAGGCGTCGAGGGCGACCTGCTTGACGGTGAGGCGGGGCCAGGGAGCCCGGGCCGCGTCGAGTTGGTCTGCACCCAGCCACGAGGTGCTGGTCAGCAGGACCGGCGGGGGCAGCGGGCCAAGGTCCTCGATCACGGCCCACAGGCGCGCGAGGGCATCAGGCGCCGGCAGTGCCGACCCGTCGAGCAGCCACACCCAGTCGACCCCGCTGCGCTCGGCCTCCCGCAGCCCGCGGTCCAGGTCGGCGGCCCGGGTCCCGATCCGGCCGACGTCGATGACGCGCTGGGCCGGGCGGCTCTGGCCGTCGATGGCGTCCCGCAGCCGGCCGGCGTCGGGCTCGGACAGCGGGGGGCGCAGGACCGTGACCAGCTGCGGCTCAGACACGGATCTGCAGCGCTCCGAGCACCTCCCCGGCGGCGTCGATCGCCTGGCGCATGCAGTCGTCCATGTCGATGTACAGGTAGTTGGCCAGGCGCCCGGCGAAGAACACGCGCTGGCCGCTGAGCTCCTTGCGCAGGTGGTCCTGGTAGCGCTCGTTTAGCGACCGGTTCTCGGTGGTCTCGATGGGGTAGTAGCGCGTTGGCGCGCCAGTGAACTCGAAGCCGAGCACCGTTCCCTCGCACTGCTGGCCCGACGCGTGCTTGGTCTCGTGGACCCGGATGAAGGGAAACTCCTCCCCTGGGTAGTTGACCACCATGGCGCCCTGCCCGTACTCGCGATGGGGGATGTGGACCGAGCGGACCAGAATCCCGCGCCACTCCAGAGCGCCCAGGGCCCCGCCGCAGAAGACGTCGAGCGGGCAGGTGAGGACGACGGCGTCGGCCTGGGCCTCGTCGATGTGGCGCTGGAGATTGCCCAGCGCGACGTCGGTCCCGGTCCGCAGCTCCGCCCGGCGCTCGGCCAGCAGCCCGTCAAGCAGGTCGGTGTAGCCATTCGGTCCCGCCGGCCAGCCCTGGTAGGGGTCGGGAAAGAGGTAGGGGTCGTTGTCCCAGCGCACCGAGACCCGTCTCGGCGCCCACTGGGCCGAGAGGGTGCGGGCCGGCCGCCCCCACTGCTTCTCGGTGTAGGGACGAATGAACCGCTCATAGAGGATCGGGCCCATGAGCTCCAGGCACCACTCCTCGAAGTCGGCGGCCTCGGCCCGGGCGGCGGCATCGACTCCGCGGCGCTCCTCGAGCTGGGCCAGGATCTCCTTGCCCTGGCTCTGGCGCTCGATGTCGGAGAGCAGGATCGGCCAGTTGAGGATCTGACCGTCGGCCACGATGTCCACGCGGTGGCGGTAGGGCCGAAACGGCGTCATCTCGTTGGCGAGCCGCCACACCTCCTCGTCCTCGGTGTGAAAGATGTGGGAGCCGTGGGGCTCATAGAGCACCCCCCCCATGTGCTCGGAGCGGATGAGTCCTCCGGGCACGGGCTCGCGCTCGAGCAGCACGGTGTCGACCCCGGCCCGGCCGAGCTGGTGGGCCAGCGTGCAGCCGGTGAGCCCGGCTCCGACGATGAGGACGCGGGGGGAGGTCATGCTAGGGGTCCGGCCGGAGTGGACGGCGTGACCGGCCGCGGTGGGCAGGATATCCGGCCCACCCGGGCCCGTCCGCGTGCACTGGCAGCGCCACTCATGCCGCCATCGCCTGCGGCTCGATGGCCAGGCCGGGGCGGAGGTCGGCCAGCGCCTCGCGCATGGCGGCGTCCTGCGGCGCGAAGGAGAAGTGGCCGGCCAGCGTGGTGTGGGACACCACCATCGCCTTGGAGAAAGTCATGGCCGCCGCGCAGATATGGGCCTCGTCAACGCCGATGCCGCCCACGAAGGGGCGCACCTTGAACCCGCCGAACTGCTCCCAGAAGTCGCGGTGGAAGAGGATCGCGCCGATGCTGAACTTGTGGGGGACAGCAGAGTGGACAGGCTCGCCAGCGGCGAGTCTGGCTGCCGTCTCGTCGAACGGCAGCGTGTGCTCCCATACCCAGCGCGCGGCCTCGGGGTGCTCGGTGATCGGCAGCGGTCCGGCGGCCTGCGTAAGCGGTCCAAACCGCTCGCGGTAGGCCGACTCGAGGCCGAGCGCCTGCAGGAACGGGAGGTAGGAGTAGCCATTGACGTTCAGCAGGGGCGCCACGAAGCCCGGCCAGTGACGGCGCTCCTCCTCAACTCGGGCATAGGTCCCCAGCAGGCGCTCCAGGACCCCCTCAGCGACGAAGACATCCTCATCGACCTTGAACACGAACTCGGCCCGCGGATGCGCGCGGATCGCCAGATTCGCCGCCAGCGAGGGATAGTTGCCGCGGGTGGCAAGGTAGGACCAGCCCTTGCGCCCAGCCAGCGTGCGCAGCTCCCCGACCTCGCGGCCGGGCGAGATGACGCAGACGTCAAGGTCATCGGGCAGGAAGCGCTCGAGCCGGGGCAGGGTGAGGTCCCAGAGGTGGGGCTTGTAGCCGGCCAGTACCAGCGCCAGCCGATCCGCTCCGCGGGAGCGATCGTCGAAGCGGTGGCGGCCGGTGAAGTTGATGCTTCGCTGGGCCTTGAGGTACGCCTGCTCGAGGAGGACGACGTGCTCGCGCCTCATGCCGAATCCGCTGGCTGGCGCAGTCCATCACGCAGCGCGCGAACCAGCACCGCGAGGGCGCGGGGGCGCAGCTGGTTATGGGCAAGGTAGCGGCGGATGCCCATTGCCGTAGCGATGGCCAGATGGATCTTCTCGCGGCTGGTGAACGAGCCGGAGCGCATCTGCAAGAGCTTGTTGCGAACCTCGAAGTAGTAGTTGCCGGTGGTGTCCTCGTGGACTGACTCGAGGCCGGAGGTCTTGTGGCGCACGACGCTGCCCGGCACGGTGTAGCCGACCTGCTCCTTGAGCACGCGCGCCGTGTACTCCCCGTCGTCGCCCCAGATGAAGTAGTGGCGGTGGGGCAGCCCGTAGCGGTCGATCGCCTCGCGGTGGACGAGGATCGAGACGAACGAGGCAAGGCGGATGGCCAGCAGGCCCCGGCCGACGGCGTCGAGGAAGGACCGGTTGTCATGCTCGTCGAGCCGGGGAAGGGGGAAGTTCTTGGGATGCAGGCGGCCGTCAGTCCACTCGACGCGGCTGGCCAGGATCATCGGGGGCGCCAGCCCATTGAGGTCGCGGAGTGGCTCGAGCAGCGCCTCGAGGGCCGAGGCGGTCGGGATCGTGTCGTCGTCCATCAGCCACAGCCAGTCGTGGCTGGCCGCGTGGGCGTGTCCCATGCCGGCGTGGAACCCCCCGGCGCCGCCGCCGTTGGACTCGAGCGCCAGTAGCTCGACGGCCGGAAACTCCTCCCGAACCATGGCCGCCGTGCCGTCGCTGCTGGCGTTGTCGACGACGACGACGTGCTGGGCGGGACGCGACTGTGCCGCGATCGCCGTAAGACATTCGCGCAGCAGTTCGCGGCGGTCGCGGGTGACCACCACCGCGCACACAGAGGCGTCGGGACTCGGGGTGAACGGCATGACGGAGCCAGACTATCCTCCCGCGGGTGCCCCCGATCGCGCTGCCCGAGCGCCTGATCGGCCGCGCGTCGCGCTCGCCGGTCATGGGGCCGGCGCTGCGCGTCGCCAAGCGGGCCAACCGCATCACCTACCGCTCCCCGTGGCCCCTGCTGCCCGACCGCTACGAGCTGGCCATCCTGCTCAACCACCGCCGGCTGCTGGGCCGCGGCGTGGAGGTGGGCGTCAAGTGCGGCGAGTTCTCCGAGGCGCTGCTGGAGGTCTGGAAGGGCAGACAGCTCATCTCGGTAGACCCGTGGGTGCAAGTGCCCCCCACCGAGTACGTGGACGTCGCCAACGTCTCCCAGGATGAGCACGACGCGTTTTACGCGGAGACCCTTGCGCGCCTTGCGCGTTTCGGTGACCGCAGCACCGTCTGGCGAACAACCGGGCAGCGAGCAGCCGAGGGCCTGTCGGAGCACAGCCTCGAGTTCGTCTACCTCGATGCGCGTCACGATCGCCATTCGGTGGCCGAGGACCTGGCCCTGTGGTTCGACAAAGTGCATCCCGGTGGCGTCATCGCCGGACACGACTACGTCGACGGGCTCTTCCCCGCCGGGGTGTTCGGCGTGCGCTCGGCCGTGGACGAGTTCTTCGGCGCTCGTCAGGTCACCGTCCACTGCACGTTTGCCGACCCGCCCTGGCTGAGCTGGTTCGTGCTGGTGCCGACCGGCGGATGAGCGGCCTGTACGACCGGCTGGCGCTGCTGCGCAGGCGCTGGCGGTTTCGCACGGCCTACGGCTTCCTCCCCCCCGAGGAGTGGAGCGACTGGTCGGGCTACGACGCGCTGCTCGACGAGCTGGGGCCACGGCTGGAGGTCCCCGGGCACGTGCTCGAGATCGGGGTGTTCCTGGGCGGCGGCACCTTCAAGCTTTCCAAGTTCCTGGAGCGTCACGCCCCGGGCAAACGGGTCTTCGCGCTGGACATCTTCGATCCCACCTTCGACGCGACCAGCTGCACGGAAGGGCGTGAGATGCGCGAGCTCTACCGCGACGCGCTGGCCGGCCGCAGCCAGCACGAGGTGTTCGCCGAGGTCACTGCTGACTGTGCCAACCTGGCGGTCATCGAGGGCGACTCGGCGGTTGTCGCTGTCCCCGAGGTAGCGCTGTGCTTCGCCTTCATCGACGGCAACCACGACGCAGCCTACGTGCGCAGCGACTTCGAGCTGGCCTGGAGCCGGCTATCGCCCGGTGGGGTTGTTGCGCTGCACGACTATGGGTTCAACATCCCGCAGGTGACGAAGACGGTCCACCGTCTGATCGGCGACCACGCCGAGGAGATCGGCCGTGTGTGGGTCAACGGGATAACGATCTTCGTGGAGCGTGCCTCCGCGCGGGCCGCCTGAACCATGCGAATCATGCACATCGGGTGGGGGTACCGGCCGTGGCGCATCGGGGGGCTGATCGCGTATGCCGAGGATGTCATGGAGGCCCAGGTCCGCCGCGGTCACGAAGTCACCTACCTGTTTGCCGGGCGCCAGTTCCCGCTGTTGCGGCGTCCGCGCCTGCACCTGTGGGCGCGCAACGGCGTGCGCATGGCCGAGGTGCTCAACGTGCCCGTGCCGGTGGGCGGCGACCGCGGCACCCACGTACCGGAGCTCGAGCTCGATGAGCCGCGAACCGAGCGAATCGCTCGGCGGGTTGTCAATGCGTTTCCCGCCGACCTCATCCACGTCCAGGAACTGGTGGGGCTGCCCTCCTCCCTGCTCGGGCTCGGCGCCGAGCGGGGAGTCCCTGTCGTGATGACCCTGCAGGACTACTTCCCTCTATGCCCGACGTTGAAGCTCTACGACAGCGACGGCAGGGTCTGCCTGCGTCGCTACCCGGCCGAGCACTGCCGGCGCTGTAGCGCGTCGGCTCCTCTGGGCACCGCGGAGCTGCGCCGGCACACTGTCGGCGCCGAAGGTGTGCGCCTCGCCCGCCGCCTGCCGCGCTGGGGAGAGCCCCTGCGCCGTGCTTACCGCTCCATATCCGCGGTCGGCGTCCGGAGCGCTGAGATGCCGGCTCCTGGCGCCCGTGCGCCGACGCCGGGCCCCTCGCCCACCCCGGCGTACGCCTTCCAGCGCCGCCGCGACGTCAATCTCGAGCGGCTCGGGCGTGTCGACCGGCTGCTGGCGATGTCGACTCGCGTCGAGGAGATATACGCGCAGCTGGGAGTCGCCGCCGACCGGCTCCAGACCATGCCTGACGCTCGCCCATCTCGATGGCCTGCGGCCTCGCCGGACCGCTCCTACCGAGCAGCCGGTGCGGTTCGCCACCCTCAACGGGGCGGTGTCCTCGCAGAAGGGCGCCGACCTGCTGCTCGACGCCGTTGAGCGCCTCGATGCGGCGGGCACCTGCTACCGCCTGACGATCTTCGGCTATGTCGATCGGCGCCTGCGCCAGGGCTTCGAGGCATCGGCCTCGGTGACCCTTGCTCCGGGCTACGCCCCGGCCGAGCTGGACCGCCTGCTCGACGACATCGACGTAGGGATCGTGCCATCGGTTTGGGAGGAGGCGTACGGCTACGTCGGAATCGAGCTCCTGGCCAGGGCGTCCCGGTGATCGGCAGCGCTCGAGGCGGCATCACCGACTACACGTGGCCGGCGCAGACCGGATGGTTGAACCGCACAGTCACCGGTGCTGAGCTGGCTGAGATCATGGGCAGGCTCGCCGGCGATCCAGAGGAGATCGACGCCGTGCGAGGTCGCGTCGTGGGACTGCGAGCAAAGCTCGTCAAGCCGCTGGCCGCCCACCTCGACGAGCTGGACGCTGTGTATCGCGAGCTCGCCGGGGCGAGCTGAGACTCCTCAGCGACCGCGGAGTGGCTCGAGGAGCGCGCGGCCGATCTCGCGCGGGAAGGCGCGGAGGAGCACGAGGGCCGCTGCGTAGGCAGCGCTGAACAGGGCGACCCGGAGAATGTCCGGTCCGCCGACGATAAGCGCCCCAGCCGCCGCCACGACGCCCGCGACGGCCACCCGCGGCACTACGCTCAGTGATGGGGAGACGTCACGCCGCGCGCGGCGCAGCATCGACCCCAGGGTTAGGACGAGCGCTGTCTCGCCGGACACGGTGGCGATCGCACCGCCCCGGGCGCCGAGACTGCCCACTAGGACGAACGCCAGCGTCAGCGTCACCGCGAAAGCGAGCCCGCTGGCGGCGACGAGCTCGCGATGCCGGCGCAGGGAGAGCAGGGCGAAGCCAAGCGTGGTCGAGAGGAAGGCAAGGCCCACCACCGCGGCCTGGATGCGCAGCACGGGCACCGCGCTCAGGCCGGCGCGCCCGGCGATGACCGAGATCGCCAGATGCGCGCCCAGCGCCGTGCAGACGGCGAGCCACATCCCGATGGCGACGCCCGCTTCGAACATCCGCTGGACCCCGTAACGCAGGCGGGCGGCGTCGGTCTGGGCCGAACGGGCCAGCACCGGGAACACCGTGCCCACGAGTAGTACGGGAACCCCGACGAGCACCTCCACCAAGCGGTAGGAGGTGGCGAAGTAACCCGTCTGCAGTGCTGTGCTGATCAGCGACATGGTCAGGATCACGCTTCGCAGGTAGAGGGTGTGGACCGCACCGGAGAGCGCCACGGGCAGCGTCTGGCGCAGGACGCCGCGCCACTGCGTCACGTCAAAGCTCGGCCGCAGGGGCGTCATGCGGCGGCTGAGCACGATGGTGCCCGCCAGCAGGGCGAGCCCGGTGGGGAGCGGGACAGCCAGGAACGGCAGGACCCCCGTGCCAAGCGCGACCAGCGCGATGATCAGCCCGACGTTGGTCGCTTGGCGGAGTTGCTCGAGGAAGACCTGCCGACCGATGAGCAACGTCGTGTAGAGAGGGATGGCGAAGGTAGCTTGCGTGGCCTCGGCCAGCAGCGACACGCCGAGGACCGCCGCGCCCAGCACGAGCGTGGCGCGGTAGCCGGCGGCGGCGGCGAAAGCGATGGCGATGCCCACCCCGAGGGAGGTCAGCACGATCCGCAGCCCGAGGAGATTTCGCATCAGCCGATCGCGGCGCTCGCCCTCGAGCACCGCGTACTCGCGGACTCCGACCGGGCCAAGACCGGCCTCGGTCAGGCCGCCGACCAGCCCGACCAGTGAAGTGACTGCCGTGTAGCGGCCGAACTCGGCGACCCCAAGGTGACGAATTAGCAGTGGAGCGGAGATCGTGGCGAGCAGCGCCCCGCCGAAGTAGCTGGCGGCCCGCAGCGCCGCCCCCCGGATCGCGCGCCGGCCGGCGGTCGGCGCGTCGAGAACGTGGCCAGCGCCCTCCCCGTCGGTCGGTGACGGAGGGACCGAGGTCTCATCAGCCCCCGTCAGAGCGACGCCCGCGGCGGGATGAAGCCCTTGCGGACGGCAAGCCCGATACCCAGCACGGTGCCACCCAGCCGCGTCGTGACCTCCGGGTACTGCTCGACGAATTCCATGAAGTCATAGGTGTCGCGGTGCTCGTCGCAGATCTCCCTCCAGACCATGCCGACGCCGGGTGAAGCGCTGTCGACGAGATCGTGGAAGGCGATTGCGTTGGCGATCCCGTGCACGTTGCCAAAGTCGCGTCGCACCGCCTCATAGGTGTGATCGGCATCGATAAGGACGAGGTCGGGACGCAGCTCCCGCAGGAGGGCCGGGAACTCCGGGCTGCCCGTGTCGAGCCGTGCGAGCCGCACCTCGCCGTCCGGGCGCCGGTAGCGCCGGAGTGCGAGCATCGAGGAAACGTCGACGGCCGTCGCTTGGCGCAGTGGGCGAAACCGGCTCAAATACTCGACGGTCGCGACGAAGGTGCCGCCGTGCATCACGCCGAGCTCACAGTATCGCTGGATCGGAAGCTGTGAGAGCGCCACCAGGTACGGCGCGAACTGACGCGGATGCTGCCAGCACCGCAGCCCCCTCCCAAGGTGGGGCGCAAGCTCCGCCGGGAACACGGCCGGCATGTGCCCGACGACCCCCACTGCTGGCAGCACCTCGCGCTCCAGGGTGACTGGGTCGCGCAGGACCTCAAGGGGGGCACGCCGAAGGGGCTCAACCGCGGCGAGGTCCAGCGCCCGCCACTGGTCCCACAGGATCACGGCGCCGTGCGGCGCCATACCACGCAGCCCCCGGCCCACCGCTCTCGCGGCGCGCGCCCTGAACATGGGCTCGAGGGAGGGGGAGGCCTCCTGCAGCATGGCCGGGGACACCGGCCCGAGGATAATCTGCTCGGTATGCGGTTCACCCCGAATCCCGACGCCGCCGTACCCGCGGGGGGCCGTCGTCGCCCGCGGACCGCCGCGAGGTGCTGCCGGCCGTGACCCGCGTCGCGGCCCTCGTACGCCTGGACGCGGCACATCCCGCGCTCGCATCCGAGACGTTGCAGGCGTTGTTGCGGCAGACCCGGTTGCCCGAGGTGATCCTGATTGCGGTCGAGGCGGGCGAGTGGGCACCCGATGGAGCCGAGCTGGTGCGGGTGGCGGCCGGAGCCGGCCCGACCCGCGCCGGTGTCGCCGGCATCCGCGCCGCACTGGAGCGCGGCGCGGAGTGGATATGGCTGCTCGACGGCGTCACCGTGCCCGAGCGGCCCGCGCTCGCGACTCTCCTGGCATCGACAACCGGCGACGAAGAGCTGCCGGTCCCCCGGGTCGTGGCCAGCCGCGTGGTTACGACCGACGGCCGTCCGCATCCAGACTCGCTGCCCCGGCACGAGCTCTTCGAGAAGCAGGTGTCGGTCGCCGCTGTCGAACGCGGCCTGGTGCACCTGCGATCGGTGCGCCACGGCTCCCTGCTGGTCAGTCGCGGGGCGGTGGAGCGCTTCGGGTCGCCGCGGGCCGAGTTCACGGACGGCGATGACGCCCTGGAGTGGACGACGCGGATACTCCGCAGCTGGAACGACCCCGGCTACCTGGCCACCGACAGTGTCGCCGTCCGCCGAGTGCCGTCGGAGCCCTTTGATGGGTCTCGGCGGCGCCGGGACTTCGGCAACCGGCGGCGCATGCTGCTCGGCGATGCGTGGTCACCCACCGAGCGCCTCTGGTACACCTACCTGCTGGGCTTCGACCTCGTCGCCACTATGGCCGGCCGGGCACCGGCGCGCCGGGTCTGACCCCGTCACGCAGGCCGCGCAGCACGATGGCCACGTTGCGTGGCCGGAACCGGTTGAAGCGCAGGTAGCTGATGCTCGAACTCAAGAGGATGAACACGAACGACGCCTTCTCCGACGTACTCCACGCCGAGCCGCGGATCATGTACAGGGTGTTGCGCACGTGGAAGTAGAACCGCGCGCCACTGGTGGTGATGGCCGTGTAAGGCTCCGGTGTCTTGTGCAAGACGATGCTGGAAGGAACGAGGTAACCGCGGTTGAGGCGGAGGATCCTCGCGCAGTACTCGATGTCGTCGCTCCAGAGAAAGAAGCGCTTGAGCGGCAGACCGTGCCGATCGATGGCCGCCCGATGGACCAGCAGCGAGACGAAGGTACTCGTACGCAGCGGGATGAGGCGCCGTCGGACGGCGGCGATGACCAGTGCAGTGTCGCGGTCGAAACCTGGGTGGTTCATCGGGTGTAGCCGGCCGTCGATCCACACGACCTTGCTGGCCAGCAGCAGAGGCAAAGGTCCGAGCTCGGCGGCGTCGTCCCCGCCGGCCAGCAGCGCTTTCAGCGCTTCCTCGGTGGGAATCGCGTCGTCGTCCATGAGCCAGATCCAGTCGTGGCCGGCGGCGTGACCGGCCTTCAGGCCCTCGTGGAACCCACCCGCTCCGCCCTCGTTGTGCGGCAGGGCAAGAAGCTTGACTCCAGGGTGCTTAGCGCGCACCAGTTCGGCTGTGCCGTCAGTAGACGCGTTGTCGACAACCAAGATCTCCTCTGGCGGGCGGATCTGGGCGTGCAGGGCAGCCAGGCACTCCTCCAGAAGCATCCGGCGGTTATGGGTGACGACCACGGCGCAGACCGACGGCATGCTCCCCGGGTACAGTAGTGGGTCGGCCAGGAGCCGGCGAACTTACCTGCCCAGCTAGGCTAGGACGCGCTGCTTAGGCGGCTCAACGCACCAGCGAACGCGTCGATCTGGGCGATCGTCGTGGCCCGGATGTCGCGTCGAGCCGCGAGCGCCTCGTACCACTCGACAGTCCGACGCAGCCCTTCGTCGAGGTCCCAGACCGGGCGCCAGCCGAGTTGGGCCCGTGCCTTGCCGGAGTCCAGCATGAGGTATCCCGACTCACGTGGGTGGGGCCCGCGATCCTCGCGGACGTCCAACGGGTAGGGCCAGAGCTCGCGGACTCGCCCGACGATCCACGCCACCGACCGGGCGTCGCCGTTCTCGGGGCCGAAGTTCCAGGCGCCGCTCGCCTCAGGGCGCGTACAGAGGACCTCGGCCACTCGCAGGTACCCCGCCAGTGGGTTGAGGACATGCTGCCACGGCCGCACGGCGTCGGGGCGGCGCACCGGCACCGCCGCGCCGCTGAGGGCTCCCCGCATGAGGTCGGGCACCAGCCGGTCCTCGCCCCAGTCGCCGCCGGCGAAGACGTTGCCGGCCCGGACGCTGGCCAGTCGGGGGCCCGAGGGCTCAGCGAAGAAGGATGCCCGATAGGCGTCGGCGACCAGCTCGGCGCAGGCCTTGGAGCTCGAATAGGGGTCGTCGCCGCCCATGGGATCGCTCTCGACGAACGGTCGCCCGACCCCTCGGTTCGCATAGCACTTGTCCGAGGTCACGTTGATCACCACTCGGGTGGTCGGAGCCTCGTGTGCCGCTTGGAGCACGTTGACCGTGCCCATTATGTTGACCTCGTAGGTGCGACGGGGCTCGCGGTAGGAGCGGCGTACGAAGGGCTGGGCTGCGAGGTGGAAGATCACGTCAGGCCTGACGTCGCGTACCGCGGCACTGACGGCCGCTGCGTCACGGACGTCGCCCCGGACCCACGCGACCTCCCGATCCAGCGCGATGAGCTCGTGCAATGACGGGTCGGTGGGTAGCGCGTCGGCGAAGCCGGTGACCGATGCCCCCTGCGTGATCAGCCACAGCGTCAACCAGCTCCCCTTGAAGCCGGTGTGACCGGTGACCAGGACACGGCGTCCGCTCCAAAAGCCGGCTCCTACCACGACCGCCACGCGGGGCGTCCCGAGCTCCACTCGAGCTCCAGTGCCTCGCGGTCGCGCATCGTGTCCATGCACTGCCAGTAGCCGCGGTGCTCGAAGCACGCGAGCTGGTTTTCGGTGGCCAGCCGGCGCAGGGGATCGTGCTCCCAGGGCATGGCGTCCCCGGCGATGTAGTTGCCCACCCTCGGGGAGAGCACGAAGAAGCCGGCATTGATCCAGTTACCTTCCCCGTGCGGCTTCTCCTCGAAGGCCCGCACGCGGTCACCGGCCACGTCCAGGCTCCCGTAGCGCCCGGTGGGCTGCACCGCGGTGATCGTAGCCAAGCACCCGCTTTCTCGATGCCAATCCACCAGCTTTGAGATGTCGACGTCTGAAACCCCGTCGCCGTAGGTGAAGCAGAAGTCCTCCTCGCCGACGTAGGGCAGCGCGCGCTTGAGCCGTCCCCCGGTCATGGTCGACTCGCCCGTCTCCACCAGCGTCACCCGCCAATCCTCGGTCGCGGAGCGATGCACCTCCATCGTCCCACCGGCTAGTTCGAAGGAGACGTCGCAGGTGTGCAGGTGGTAGTTGGCGAAGAACTCCTTGATCAGATAGCCCTTGTAGCCCAGGCAGATGACGAATTCGCGGATCCCATGGGCCGCGTAGATCTTCATGATGTGCCAGAGGATCGGCCGGCCGCCGACCTCGACCATCGGCTTGGGCGTGAGCGACGTTTCCTCGCTGAGCCGGGAACCGAGCCCGCCGGCCAGAATGACCGCCTTCATGGCGGGGCACTGTACCCGCAGCCGCCGTCTGCGCGGCCCAGCCGGGGGCCCCCGCACCGGGTCGGATACCCTGATGAGGTCCCTTCGTCAGCCGCTCGCCGCAACTTCGCCTGGCAGGCGCCGTTGGCGACAACGGAGCCGCCTCGTCGAGCCGGTTCCGGGAGCCTCCCTCAATGGCGACCGTCGAGCACCACATCCCCGCCGCCGTCTCCGGTGACCCCGCCGCACGCGGCGACCTCGCCGTGTCGGTGGTCATCCCCTGCCTCAACGAGGCGACCAGCATTGCCGAGTGCGTGGGCAACGCAATGCGGACTCTCGAGGAGCACCGGATCCCCGGTGAGGTGGTGGTCGCCGACAACGGCTCCGACGACGGGAGCCCCGAGCTGGCAGCCCGGGCCGGCGCCCGAGTGGTGCACGAGCCTCGCCGCGGCTACGGCAGCGCCTATCTCGCCGGCTTCGCCGCTGCTCGCGGTCGCTACATCGTCATGGCCGACGCCGACCTGACCTACGACTTCGCCGAGATCCCCAACTTCGTTGCGCGCCTGGTCGAAGGGGCCGAGATGGTGATCGGCGACCGGATGGACCACGTCCACGCGGGGGCGATGCCCTGGTTGCATCGCTACGTGGGCAACCCCGTGCTGACCGGGGCGCTCAACGTCATGTTCCGCACCGGGGTCAAGGACGCCCACTGCGGGATGCGCGCCGTTCGCCGCGAGGTCCTTCCCCGGCTCGACCTGCGGGCGGCCGGGATGGAGTTTGCCTCTGAGATGGTCATCCGCGCGGCCAAGATCGACCTGGTCATCGAGCAGCTGCCGATCGAGTACCACCCGCGTCAGGGTGAGTCCAAGCTGGCGAGCTTTCGCGACGGCTGGCGGCACCTGCGCTTCCTGCTCGTCCACAGTCCCACCCACCTCTTCGTCATCCCCGGGGCCACCCTCGGGCTAGCGGGGCTGATCATCTCCGCCACCGTGCTCGGACACATCAACATCTTCGGACGGTCGTGGGACATCCACTCGCTGATCGCCGGGGCGCTGCTGATGATCGTGGGCACGCAGGTCCTCGCCCTCGGCCTGTGTGCACACGCCTACGGGACCTACTTCATGGGCGAGCGCGACCCGTGGTTTGATCGCATGCGGGCCCGCTTCCGGCTCGAGCACGGGCTGGCGCTCGGGGGCGCGGTGATCGCGGCGGGGGCGGTCATCGCCGCCGTCGTGTTCATCCGCTGGGTCGAGCGCGGCTTCGGTCGACTCGCCGAGGAGCGCTTCGCCATCGTCGCGGCCGCGCTGCTGATCATTGGCATCCAGGTCTTCTTCTCGTCCTTCTTGCTCTCGATCCTCGGCCTGCGCCGGCGCGGGTGAGCGCTCGGCGCCGGGGCCTCCGGCGCATCCGGCCCGGCCCGCGGGTCGCGGGGTTGCCGCTAGACCTGGAGCCCGTCCGCGACGCCGTTCGCCGGGCAGCAGGCCGCCTGCGGCACTCGCAGGGCTACATGACCTTCCAGGCCCAGGTCGAGCCGCGACTGCTCGCAAACCCCCGGGTCCACCTGTTTGCCGCGGCGCCGATCCTGGGCTCGCCGACCACCCCCCTCTCCCCGCTGTCGGTGTGTGTGGACCCGACGTCCGGGGGCGACCCCGGCGTCAGCTGGGCCGCGCTGGAGCGCCAGACCCTGCGCCCCGCCGAGGCCTTGGAGGCCGGGGTCGGTGACGCCCTCGAGGTGGACGGACCCGAATGGCTCGTCCTGCTGCGCGCCGGCGACCACCCGCACCCCCGAGCCCTCGAGCGCCTGGCGCAGGCCGCCGTGCTGGCCTCCGACGCTGATGTGATCACCTGTGACCAGGACCGCCTCGAGCGAGGCCGCCGGGTCGATCCCACGCTGCGCCCGGGCCCGTCGCCCGATCGTTGGCTGGCCCTGGCCGACGCCGGGTCGCTTGTCGCTGTCCGCCGCGCCGCCGCCCGGGCGCTGCTGGACTCGCTCGACGCCCGCACGGGCGCGCGTGAGGAGCTGGCCCTGCGACTGGCGGGGCGCGATGGTGCTCGTCATGCGCATGTGCCCCTGGTGCTTGCCCACGTCCACGACGCCGCTCCCAAGCTCGATTCGGCGGTGCGAGACCGCGCCGCCCGCAGCGTGCTCGCGGCGTGGGATCCGGCGGCCCGCGTGGAGCGCACCTCGTCCGGCGCCCGGCGCATCCGCCGTCCGGTCGCCGGCGAGCCCTCGGTCGACGTCATCGTCCTGTTCAAGGACCGCCCGGAGCTGCTGGAGCGCTGCGCCGGCTCGGTGCTGTCTCTCACCGCCTGGGAGCGCCTCACGCTCCACCTGGTGGACAACGGCTCGACCGACGCCTCGGTGCCAGAGCTGCTCGGGCGCTTGAGACGGGACCCGCGGGTCAGCGTCCACCGGGACCCTCGTCCCTTCAACTTCGCCGCGCTGAGCAACTCCGCCGCCACCCGCGGCGGTGGCGAGCTCGTCGCCTTCCTCAACAACGACACCGAGGTCACCGATCCCGACTGGCTGTCAGTCCTGATCGAGGAGGCCCGGCGCCCGCAGGTCGGTGCCGTCGCCCCGCTCCTGCTCTATCCAGACGGCCGGGTCCAGCACGCCGGCGCGGCGATCGGGTTGCATGGCTATGCCGGCCATCCCTTCGCCGGGCTGTCCCCCGATGCCGTCACTCCGTTTGGCTCGGCGACGGATGCGCCACGCAACTGGCTCGCGGTCACCGCCGCCTGCCTGGTGGTCGAGCGCTCCAAGCTGGAGGCCGTGGGAGGATTCGACGAGCGCTTCGTCGTGGCCGGCAACGACGTCGACCTCGGCCTGCGCCTGACCGCCCGGGGCTGGCGCTCGCAGTGCGTGCCCTACACCAGCCTGGTCCACGACGAGTCCCGAAGCCGTGCCGGCCACATCGACGCGGGAGACTTCGAACGCTCAGAGCTCTCCTACGGGGCCTTCCGCACGGTCGGCGACCCCTTCTACCATCCGGCCCTCACGCTGACGCGCACCGACTGCTCGCTGCGCCGCCAGGGCGAGGCCCTCCCCTGAGAACCTTGATGGACAGCAAGCGAGCGACCTACATCTACAAGATCGTCAGGCAGGGCCCGACGGAGATCGGCTACGCCTACTTCCGCGCGCGCCGGCGCCGACGCAACCTCGCCGACCGCGACCTGACGCTCTCGGAGTCAGACGTGCTGGCCCTGGAGTCCGCCCTGGACCTCGCCCCCGATGTGCTGGCCGAGAACGACCGGCTGTTGGCCCGTCAGCAGGAGGCGGCTGAGCTGGACATCCGCACGGTCCAGTGGCTGCTGCCGTTCTTTCACCACGCCTACTTCGCCGGGGTCTACACGATCCTGCGCTTCGCCGATCATCTGGCACGAGAGCACGGGGTCCAGAGCCGCTTCTGCATCTACGACGCCGCCCTGAGCCAGGTGCCGCCGATCGCCGCGAAGATCGCCCGGGCCTTTCCCTCGCTGGCCTCGGCCGACGTCACGCCGGGAGCGCTGCCCGACCGGGCCCCCTACGACCACCTGGGCGAGTGCGACGCCGCCATCGCGACGCTGTGGACGACGGTCTACCCGTTGGTGCGCTTCTCGCGCGCCCGCTCGAAGTTCTACTTCGTCCAGGACTACGAGCCGGGCTTCTACCCGGCCGGGGCCGCATCCGCCCTGGCCGAGCTGACCTGGTCGATCGGCATCCCCGGGCTGGTCAACACCCCGGGGCTGGCCGACTCCTATCGCTTGCACGGGAATCCAGCCGCCTCCTTCATTCCCGCCGTCGATGCGGAGTGCTACCACCCGCCCCGCCACCGGGGCGGTCCCGACCGCCCCGTGCGCCTGTTCTTCTACGCCCGGCCCCGGCACCCGCGCAACGCCTTCGGCCTCGGGGTCTCGGTGCTGGAGCGGGTCAAGCACGCCTACGGCCGCCGGGTGGAGATCATCTGTGCCGGGGAGGCGTGGAACCCCGGTCAGTTCGGTGTCAGCGACGTGTTGTCCAATCTGGGCGTCCTGCCCGATCTCGACGCGGTCGCCGAGCTCTACCGCACGTGCGACATCGGCCTGGTCTTCATGCTCACCCGTCACCCCAGCTATCAGCCCTTCGAGTTCATGGCCTCGGGCATGGCCTGCGTCTCCAACGCCAATCCTGACACCGCCTGGCTGTTGCGCCACGAGCACAACGCATTGACCGCCCCACCCGCGGCGAGCCTGGTGGCCGCCCAGGTCGGGCGTCTGATCGAGAACCCCCAGCTGCGCCAGCGCCTGGCCGCGACGGCTCTGTCCGAGGTGAGAGCGGTGCACTGGCCCGAGCAGCTGGAGCGCCTGTGGGGCGCGATGACGAAACGGGGCGAGCCGTTCCAATCGCCGCTCGACGACGGCGACCGGCAGGCCGGGCGGCGTGCGCCGGCCTCCCTGAGCACACGGCAGCCCTGACTCGGCACCATCCGGCCCGTCGCGGTGAGCCGTCGCGTCAGGGCATCATCCGCAGCCCCGCCCGCTCGCCGGTCAGCTCCAGGTGCGGATTGTAATACGGGTCACCCCGGCGCAGGTACGGTCCGTAGGAGCGCATCGAGCGGTCGTAGTCGCTGCGCAGGTTCTCGTAGGAGCCCACCGAGACCGACTCGTGGTGGATCAGTCGGGCAAACGGCCAGAAGACGTTGCGATACCCCGCCTCGTGGATGCGCAGGCACAGCTCGACGTCGTTGCCGGCCACGACCAGATCCTCGTCGAACCCGCCCACCTCGTCGAACACCGCCGCCCGGACCATCAGGCACGCACCGGTGACCGCCAGGTAGTTGCGCGGCCAGTCGGTGTAGCCGAAGGGCGTGAGCTCCCGCGGTCGCAGATGGCGAAACACGTGACCCGCCACGCCGTGCAGGCCAAGCACGACACCCGCGTGCTGGATCCCCCCGTCGGGATAGGACAGCCAGCCCCCCACCGCGCCGACGCCAGGCTGCAGCGCGACTCCGGCCAGCTCACCCAGCCAGTCTTCGTGCTGGACCTCGAGGTCGTTGTTGAGGAAGAGCAGCAGCTCTCCCCGAGCATCGCGGCGGGCCCGATTGTTGATCGCCGAGTAGTTGAACGGCCGGTCGTCGGTCAGGACCACCACGCGCTCGTCGGCCCCGAGGGAGGCGAGGTAGTCCCAGGTGGCCGATTCGGTGCTGTTGTTGGAGACCAGCAGCAGTTCGATTTCCGGGTAGGACGTCTGCTCCAGCACCCCGGCGACCAGCGTCCGCAGCAGCTCGACGCGGTCGGAGAACGGGACGATGATCGACACCCGGGGATCCCCCGGGGTGTGGTACCTCAGCCGGTAGTTGGTCGGCTGGTCGGGGATCTCTGAGACCTCGGCGGGGATCGAATTGCGTTGGACATGGTCGGCCAAGGCGCGCCGACCCGCGTCGTCGGCATAGCCCTTCGCGGTGACCACCCGGGCCGTCGAGCCGGCAGCCAGGCGCCAGTGGTAGGCGATGCGGGTGACGTGGCCGACCTTGGGCTCGTGGTCGAGGATTCGCAGCAGGAAGTCGTAGTCCTGCGCTCCGTCATAGCCGGAGCGCAGCCCGCCGACAGCCTCGACCAGCTCGCGCCGGACGACGACGAAGTGGGCGAGGTAGTTGACCCCGAGCAGGAGCTCGGGTGAGAAGTCGGGCTTGAAGAAGGGCACGAAGCGCGCCACGCCGCTGTCGTCCATCTTGTCCTCGTCGGTGTAGAGCAGGTCGACGGCCGGGTCCCGCTGGAGCTCCTCGACCACGGCGGCCAGGGCGAACGGCGCCAGGGTGTCGTCGTGGTCGAGGAAGGCGATGTATGCCCCGGTCGCGGCGGCGATGCCGAGGTTGGTGTTCCCGGCGATGCCGAGGTTCTCCTCGGCCACGGTGACCCGGATGCGTTCGTCACGCGCCCCGGCGGCCCGGATGGCGGTGGCCCGGTCGGGGTCGGGCGAACCTCCGTCGACTAGGCAGAGCTCCCACGCCGGATAGGTCTGGGCCAGGACCGACTCCAGGAGCGGATCGAGGTACCGGTCTGGCGTGTCGTAGGCGGGGACGACGATGCTGATCGAGGGGCCCGGGAGCCGGGCGTGCGGGGGCGCCAGCCGCGGCTCGACGGTTCGTATCCATTCGTCGTAGCGGAAGACCCCCGGGTCCTCGTAGACGGTGGGTGGGCGCGGCCGGCCCCTGATCACCTTGCGCAGCAGGCGCCGCGCGCTGGCGCGCCGGGACGAGAGCCGGGCCATAGGGAGGCCTAGGGCGCGGATCGGTCGCGGGCGAGCGCGCGCAGGCGGGCCCGGACCCGTCCTAGTCCCAAGAGCTTGGCGAGGCGTCGCGGCAGCCGGGCGGGGCGCGCCGGCGAGGCGATCGCGTTGAACACCTCTGCGTCTGGACGTCCCGCCCCCCCGCGGCGCGATGACAGCGCAGCGAGGGAGTCTCTGGGAACGGCCAGGCTGGCGAAGCCGCACTCGACCTCGACCTGATAGACGGTTCCCCGCTCCTCGTCGCGCAGGTCCACGTGGATCTGCGGGTCGGTGCCCGTGGCCAGGAACACCCTGGGCGCGACGGGCTGCAGACCGAAGACGCGCAGCTCGGCGAGCTGCTCGGGCTGGTCGAGCAGCACGGTCTCGGGCTCGGGACGTCCGCGCACACTGCAGCGCAGCGACAGCCAATCGATTCGCACCAGGCATGGTCGGTCGGCGGGATCGATCCGGACCGCGTCCACCCGCACGCCGGTGACCCGCCCGCGAGCGTAGGAAAGGCCGCGGCGGTTGCGCCGGGGCTGCATGATGCTCTTGCCCGCCTCCGAGAATCCTGCCCCCGAATCGGCGAACACCTCGAAGCCGCCGGTGTCGGCCGGGGCCGAGAACGTCTCGGGGCTGGCCAGACCGAGCTCTGAGAGCTCGGTCGCCCGCGCCAGCTCTGGGTCGGCCATGGCGGCGAGGCCGAAAGGCCAGTAGAGCTCCTGCATCGGCGAGCTCGTCAGCCCCGCCGGGTCCAGATGCGACAGGGCGCGGGCCAGCGCGCCGCCGCTGATGGGGTCGACGCGCTCGGAGCCGTAGTTCTCGTCGTGCAGCCAGGCCTCGAAGAGTGCTGCCTCGTCGGGCGTCGGCGCGACCAGGGCCCGCGCCGTGATGGCCAGCAGGGCATCCTGTCCGCCCTCGGTGAGATCGGGCAGTCCGGCCGAGGTTGCCGTGCGGTAGCGAATCCACTCCCGTTGGAAGGCCTGGATGCCCTGACGGGCCGCCAGGCGCTGGGCGTGCTGCAGCGGCGCCGCCGGCTCCGCTCCCAGCACCGGTGCCAGTCGCTCATCGATATCGATCTGGGAGCCAAAGTCGGGCATGCACACCTGCTCGAGCAGCTCGGGCGAGCGGACGATTGCGCTGACCCCGAGCCCGGGGTAGCCGCCCGTCGAGAGAAAGCCCTCCATCGACACGCCCTCGACCATGCGCTGGAGCGCGCCCTCGTGGGTGAGCAGATAGAGGCCCCGAGTTCCGACCTGGGTGCCCGCGGTCGACAGCAGGCGGTCCAGGTACCATTGGATGGTCGCCCCCCAGCCCACGTCGACCACGATCAGCGGCTCGCCGCCGTCGGGCAGGACAGGCTCCAGCGAACGCAGCACGCGGGCCCGCAGGACCGCGGCGTTGGCCACGACCTGCGCGTGGGCATCCGGGTCGAGGGTCAGGACTGAGAGCACGTGCTCAACAAGGGCCGGGTCGTCGAGCCTGGCCTGCGCATGGGAGCGCAGCTGGGCATGGGCATTGACGTCCAGCCCGAGGGTGCCGGCCAGCTCGCCCACCAGGGGGGGGCGGCGGCGCTCGATGAGCCGGGCCAGCTCCTCGCTCGAGCCCTCGAGGATGAGCGCCCGGGCGCACACCTGACGCGACAGCCAAAGCCGGTCCACCGCGAGCTCTCGGCCGCTGGCCTTCGCGGCGTGCTCCACGAGGCCGACGAGCAGATCTCCCTCACGCATCAGGCAGTGGGCCCGCGTCGCGCCGGCCGCCTCGGTGCGCTCAGCCACCCAGTTGGCAAAGCCGGTCATGACCGGCCCGAGGTGCAGGCCGCCCCAACGCCAGAACGCCCTGAGCTCAGGCGGCATGTCGGCCAGCTCGGTGCGCCCGGCCAGCTTTCCGCGCAGCGCGGTGAGGCCGTAGTCCCCGTGGGCCGGGTCCAGCCACTCCCGGCGGTAGGCCCACTCCCGGCCGACGGCCTCCCCCAGTGCGGCTGACCGGTGTGAGACGTGCACCGGGTTGATGCCCAGGGCCCGGGCGGGCGCGATGTCAGCATCGATGTTGTCGCCCACGTGAACCACCTGGCCAGCTTTGACCTCGAGCTCGACGAGGAGCCGCTCGAACAACCCCGAGGCTTTGCCGACGCGCTGGTCGGACGAGGTGAGGACCAGGTCAAACAGTCCGGGCTCCAGGGGCGGGAGGTCGAGGACGTGGCGGCGCAACTGCGTCGCTGACAGATAGGTGTCGGAGACTGCCGCAACGGGGATGCCCTGGTCGCGGGCGTGGTGGATCAGCTCGAGGACGTCGAGATCGGGACGGAGCATGTGGCGCTCGACCTCGAGCTCGGCGTCGACCAGCTCCTGTACGTCGAGCGCGCCCCGGTAGGTCGCCGGCAGGGCCGACCAGATGTCCCCGAGCTTGGCTTCGCGGCTGCCGGCCCGCTCCTCGAGCTGCTGGCGCGCATGCCGTTCCGCGGTCCGGCGCAGGCTGGCGAACGCCCCCGGGCTGAGCCCCGGAGCCAGCGCCCCCCGGGCCTGCAGTCGCTGGCCGAGGATGGTGAACAGGTCGCTCGGCTGCGGTACGAGCCGGAAGACGACAGTGTCGAAGACATCGAGCGAGAGGGCCCGGATCCGCCCGGAGGCGATCAGCTCGTAGGCCGGTGCCAGCCGGGCATCTCCGCCCGGCGGTGGGTCGCGCTGTCCGGAGGCGGTGATCGCCGCGGTCGGGGTGCTCATCGACAGCGCGCTGACGCTACCAGACCGATTCTCGCCCACTACCCTCGCATCCGTGCCCGTCCCGCTGCTGCTGCACTCCCTGCACGAGTACGCGAGCCTGATCGAAGGGTTGCTCGATGACGCCCGACCCGGCCGGGTGTTGGAGATCGGCGCCGAGGCCGGGGAGTCGACTCGCGACCTCACCCGGTGGTGTGAGCGCCACGACGCCGAGCTGGTCGTGGTCGAGCCCGAGCCCGTACCGGCAATCGCCGAGCTCGCCGCCGGATCCGCCCGGATCACCCTGATCGCCGGACGCAGCCCGGCTGCGCTTGCCCAGGTGCAGCGTTGCGATGTGTGCCTGATCGACGGTGACCACAACTATTGGACGGTCAAGCGTGAGCTCGAGTGGGCGGTTTCCCAGGCCGAGCAAGCCGGTGAGCCGCTACTGGCCATCCTGCATGACGTTGGTTGGCCCTGCGCCCGTCGCGATCAGTACTACGAGCCCGCCGCGCTTCCGCCCAAGGCAGTCCATCCCCACAGCTTCGTCGAGGGCGCGCGTCCGGGCCATCCCCGCACCGCTCCCGGCGGATGGCGCGGCCGCGGGAGCTTCGCCTTTGCGCGGGAGGAGGGGGGGCCCGACAACGGAGTCCTGACCGCCATCGAGGAGGTTCTCGAGGGTCACGAGGACCTGCGCTTCGCCGGTGTGCCGGCCGTCTTCGGCCTCGGCGTGCTGTGGTCACACGACGCCTCCTGGGCTGACCTGGTCGCCGCACGGCTGGCCCCATGGGCTGACAGCCCACTGCTGGAGCGCCTCGAGCGCAACCGCGTGGATCTCTTCCTGCGCGTGGTCGAGCTGCAGGACGAGGTCGGCGACCTGACGCGACGCCAGCACGGGGCGCTGTCCGCAGTTGCCGGGCAGCTCTCGACGGCCAATGCCGAGTTGGCGGCGCTCCGCCTCGAGCGGGCTCTGGCCGCCGAGCGACACGCGTGACGACCGGAGGCACGGCCGACCGCTACAGCCGCTCGGCGATCTTCGGCGCCTCGTGGTTGAACACCGCAAGGCCCAGGATGCAGATAGCCGCGCCGAGTCCCAGCGGCGCCAGCACCCAGGCGCCTCCGCCCATGGCCGAGGCGAGGCTCGGGGCGCCGGGGTCGATGATCCAGTGGCGAGCCTGCTGGAGGATCGCGGCGATCGGGTTGAGCAGGACCAGACGTCGCAAGTCGATCGAGTGCACCCGCTCGATAGTGAAGAAGACGAGCGAGCCGTAGAACAGGATCTGGGACGTCAGGCCCCATATCTGCCCGACATCGCGAAAGCGTACGTAGAGCGCGGAGAGCAGCATGGCCACGCCGCTGGTGAGCAGGACCAGCATGCCGACGAGCAGCGGGAGGCCGAGCCAGCCCAGGGTGGGAGTAATGCCGTAGACGAGCAGGAAGGCGAACAGCGCGAGCAAATTCAACCCGAAGTTGAACGCCGACGTCAGCACGACGGCGAGCGGGAGGACCAGCCGTGGGAAGTGCATCTTGCGCACCAGCGCCTCCCGGGCGAGCACGCCGGTCACCGAGTCGCCGGTGGCCTCTTGGAAGAACTGCATGAGCACGATGTTCATCAGCAGCAGCAACGGGTAGTAGCGGATGCCTCCTCCGAGCCGAAGCGCGCTGCTGAAGACGACGAACAGCACGGCGAAGGACAGCAGCGGACGTACGAGTGACCACAGGTAGCCGAGGGCCGAGCCGAAGTAGGTGACGCGGAAGTCGGTTACCGCGATCGTCCACGTGAGGCGGACGAACCGCCGGGCACTGCCGCCGAACGCCGAGGGGCCGGCGATCTCACCTGCGGGTGGAGCATCGCCCTCGGCCCTGTTGCTCGCCTGCCGTTCGGCGACGCTCATGGGCCCCCCGGGCCGGACGCACCGAGGGGGGCGCCATGGCCGCCCGGCAGCGACGCCGAAGCCGCTTCACGCTCGATGTCCAGGGTGTGCTCCAGGGCGACGAGGCCGTGATAGTCACCACCGCCGAACACAATCAATCCTACCGCATCCGGCGCCCAGGCCACGAGATTGGTCCTGCCGCTGCCGGTGGTCATCGAGAAGCCGATGTGGTAGTGGTTGGGGGAGAGGAAATTGCTCAGCGCCAGGTGGAGGTGCACACGCTCGCCGGGTCGCAGTCGAGGCTCCAGGCTCGAGCCAGATCCGGTTCCGAACACGCGGGTGCGCTCCGGGCTGTCGATCCAGACGATGGCGTGGGGTGAGTCGACGGCCTGGTGGGCCTCGAGCACCACGTGGACGTGCATCTGCTCACCCGGGGCCAATCCGCCCACCCGTTGACCGGAGTCGTCCTCGACCCAGACGTCGCGCACCGTGACCGGCGCGGAGGGCTTGGACCCCGCTCCCTCGGCGGTCTCGTCGGGACCGGCCTCGGGCGCCTTGAAGTTGAGGGCGAGATAGTGGCGCCCCACCTCGTCGGGCTCGCCGTCGATTGCGATGCTGCCGTCGGCCAGGAGCATCGCGCGGTGACAGAAGCGCTCCACCGTCCCCATGTCGTGGGTGACCAGGACGATCGTCCGTCCGCGCTCGCGCAGGTCGTAGAACACGTCGAGGCACTTCTGCTGGAAGGCCGCATCCCCCACCGCGAGCACCTCGTCGATGAGCAGGATGTCGCTGTCGGACTCCACCATCACCGCGAAGGCGAGGCGCACCAGCATCCCCGAGGAGTAGTTCTTGAGCTTGAGGTCGACGAAGTCGCCCAGCTCGGCAAAGTCCATGATCGCATGAAACCGCCTGCGCGCCTGACGCCGCGTGAGGCCCATCATCACCGCGTTGACGACGACGTTGTCGCGGGCCGTGAGGTCGGAGTTGAAGCCGATTCCCAGCTCGATGAACGGCGCGAGCCGACCCGACACACGGATGTTGCCGCTGTCGGGCGGGTAGATGCCCGCCAGGCACTTCAGCAGGGTGCTTTTGCCCGAGCCGTTGCGGCCGACCACCCCGAAGAACTCGCCACGGCGCACCTCGAAGGAGATGCCGCGCAAGACCCGCAGCTCCTCCACTCCGACGCGCCGCAGTGGGTGAAGCGCCCGCTCCTTGAGCGTGTGAACCTTGTGACGGGGCAGGGCGAAGGCCTTCTGCAGGTCGCGGACCTCGATGGCAGTGGCCTGCGCCATCCTGGTTAGGCTAGTCGCAGCCGTCGACCTCACCTCTATCCATTGCGCCTCCTCCCTCGCTCCAGCGTAACCATTGCCGCCGTCGTCAGCGCGCTTGTCGTCGTGGCCACGATCGGCGTCGTCCTGCTTCATCGCGCGCCACGCCTGGCTGCCACGAACACCCGTGTGAGCGCCAGTCTGGTGGGCGTCGTGATCTCTGCCAACCGCCGACGCTGCCAGGGAGGGGAGTACGTCCCGGCGAGCGCGTCACGGATGCGGGTCTTCGTCGGCTTCGCAGGTGCGGCGACCGGGCCGCGCCTGCATCTGGACTACTTCACGCCGCAGCGCGTGCGGGCCTTCTCTGCCGTACTCCCGGCCGGCTACGGGCCGGGGCCCCAGATGGTGCGGCTGCCAGCCCACGCGACCCTTGGGCTCGGCTTGCTCTGCATTGGCAACGATGGCCCGATCCCCGTCGGTCTGGCCGGCAATCTGAGCTCGCTCAACCCGGCGGCGCGCACCGGCTCGCTCAACGGTCCGGGCGAGCGCCCGGGCGATGAGGTCCGGACCGACTACTTCCTCTCCGGCCAGCCGCGCTGGCTGGACATGTCCTCGACGATCGTCTCGCGGGCAGCGCTGTTTCGGCCCACCCTGGAATCTCCCGGCAGCCTCTGGGCGATGCTGGCGGTCTTCGTGATCGTTGTCGCTGTGGCTTGCGCGTTCGCCGTCGGGCGACTGGGCGAGCAGCCTGGCTCCAGCAGCGCGCCCGCTGAGCCCCAACGGGCGCGAGACGAGCCGGGCCCGTGACGCGTCCGCCCGGATCCCGAGGCCGGGCGGACGGCGGGCGGCTGGGACGGCGCGCCCTGGGCGTGTGCCTCGCGGTCGCCCTCGTGCACGGCACGACGTGGGCCTTCGTCGACCCTCCCCTCCAGGGGCCCGATGAGCCGGCGCATATCGCCACCGTCGAGTACGTCGCCCACCAAGGACGGCCACCAGACCTCGCCTCCGGACCCACGTCGTTCACGGGTAACAGCCAGGTCGATGCTCTGGCCCACGACATGCCCATCAGTATCGACGGGGATCCCAGCTTCTCGCCCGAGCTGTCGGCCATGGCGCGACGCGACCTGCGGTCCCCGACGCACGTGGGACCCCCGCCCCTCTACGTGTCGACCAACCCGCCGCTGTACTACGCGCTGGCTGCCTTGCCCACGCTGGCCATCCCGGCCCGCAGCATCCTGGATCGAATGCTGCTCATGCGCCTGGTGTCGGTGCTCCTGTTCGGTGTGACAGTCGCCTTGGGCTTCGTGTTCATCCGCGAGGTGCTGCCGGGGGAGCCGTGGGCGTGGACCGTGGGCGGCCTGGCGCTCGCCCTCCAGCCGGTGCTCGCGTTCATGGGGGGCGCCGTCAGCCCCGACAGCGCCCTGTTCGCCAGTGCCGCCGGATTGTTCGCCGCCCTCGCGCGGGCCTTCCGCCTCGGGCTGACCCCGCGCCGGGGGGCGATGATAGGGCTGGCGGCACTGCTGGGCTGTCTGTCGAAGGGGACCATGTACGGTCTTCTACCCGGGGCAGCGCTGGGTACCCTGCTCTGCGCACTGCGCCAGCGCGCGGCCGTGCGGGAGAACGATGACGGCGATCCTCGATCGCCAGCTCGGCTCGCAGGTCCGCGATCCGCGGCGCGCGGCCTCGTGGCTGGCGCCGGGCTCTTCGCCGTCCCGTTCGCCGCCTGGCTGTGGGTGAACACGCACGTCTTCTCCCGGGCGGCGACGACGACGACGAGCGGCTACGCGGTCCCCCACACGTCGCGGCTGCACTATGTCGCATCGATCGCGTCCTACATCTGGCAGGAGTTCCTGCCCCGCCTCCCGTTCATGGGCGTGCAATTTCGCCACGACTTTCCGGCGCCCGCGCCGGGCCTGGCCCCCTTCCCCGCCTTCCCGCACTATGCGCTCTGGCAGGTGTGGCTCGAGGGCTTCATCGGCCGCTTCGGCTTCTCTGAGTACAGCTTTCCCACATGGTTCAACGTCATCGCCGCGACCGTCCTCGCGGCCCTGGGGATCTGCGCGCTGCGCTTCGCCTGGCGGGCGTCCCGGCTGCGGCGCGGCCGCGCGGAGCTGATCACCTTCACGCTCATGCTCCTCGGAAACTTCACCCTCGTAGCCCTCGTCGCCTATCAGTACCGGCACGCGACCGGTGGCATCAACTTCGAGCAGACGCGCTATCTGTTTCCGTGCATTGTGCTCTACGGGCTGATCGTGGCGGCGGCGTGCCGGGCCCTGGGTCCGCGATGGGGTCGCGTCCTGGGCGCCGTCGTCGTCGTGCTGGCCGCGGGACATGCGGTCGGTGCCCTGCTGTTGACGATGGGGCGCTACTACGGCTGACCGAGGGACGTTCGGGGCTGGCCGCAGGGCGGGCGTGCGTCAGACTGACATGCCTGTGGCCTCGACCAGCCCGCCAGCCCCGCCGCCTCCCGTCGCCGCCAGACCCCACGAGCGCCCCGCGTCCGGCCGCGCCCGGCGCGTGTGGGGTATCGCCACCATGCGCGAGCCGGTCTCGCCCGAGCTCTACGCGCGCATCGCTCTCGTGGCGCTCGGGGCGCTGACCCTCATCGTCCTGACTGGCGCCGCGGTGCGGTTGACCGATTCGGGACTGGGCTGCCCCGATTGGCCCCGTTGCTACGGCCAGGCGGTGGCGCCGCTGAAGAGCCACGCGATCATCGAGTACTCCAACCGCCTCATCTCCGGGCTGGTCGGTCTGGCCGCGATCGCCGCGGGGGCGCTGGCCTTCCGGCGCCGGCCCTTCCGGCGCGACCTCGGGATCCTCGGGGTTCTGCTCCCTCTCGGCGTGGTCGCCCAGGCCATCCTGGGCGGCATCACCGTCGAGCAGCGCCTGGCGCCCGGATACGTGATGGCCCACTTCGGGCTCTCGATGCTGATCCTCGTTGCGGCGGTGACGCTTGCCTGGCGAGCAACCCACGAGCCGGGTTCGCGCCCACGCAGCAACGATCGCAAGCTCGTGTGGCCCATCCGCGGGCTCGCGGTCCTGGGCGCGGTCACCATCTTTGCCGGGACGGTGGCCACCGCGGCCGGACCCCACGCCGGGGGGAGCAAGGGCCAGGCCATCCACCGGCTGCGGTGGCATGGGGCGGGGACCCTCGACTGGGCGATCCACCAGCACGCCTCGATCGCCGCCGTCTTCGGGCTCTGCGTCGCCGCCTGCTGGTGGCTGGCACGGCGGCGAACCGCAGCGGCGCCGGGGCTGCGGCGTTCCCTGACCGTGCTCGTGGGCCTGCTCGCCATCCAGGGGCTTCTCGGCGGGGTGCAATACGGGCTGCACCTTCCCTCGGAGATTGTCTGGGTCCACGTCACCCTGGCTGCCTTTACCTGGGTAGTCCTGCTGTGGGGGGTGGCGAGTGCCGGCCGGCTGCGTGCTGGACGGCCTGGCCGGGCGGTTGGGGCGCCCGCCAGCGCCGGGTCCTGACCGACCGCGAGCCCGCGGCCCCGCGGACCGCCGGCCAGAGCGCCCGCGGCGGCCCATGGGTTGGTCTACCGTGCCCGCGGTGGGCCTCAGCGTCTGCACCGTGACGAATGCGTCCCCTGAGCGCCTGGAGCGATGGCTGCTGCACGTCTTCGACTTCGCCGACGAAGTCGTGGTGACCGTCGACGCGACGAGTCCCACCGCAACGGCAGCGCTGGCCCAGGAGCTGGCGGACGTCTGTGCCGTGGCTGAGCTGGGGGGCGTTGCCAATCCCGCCTACCTCGATCGTGCAGTAAGCGTGTGATTGGTCGGCTTGCAGTAAGGGTGTGATTGGGTTGCGATGCGGCTGGGGGGGGTGTGGGGGAGCGTTGAGAGGGGTGGTGGAAGCCCCGAGTGATGGGTGCGGGCGCGCGCGGTCGTCTGCCGGTGGCGTTTGCGGGCAGGTTGGCGTTGTTGCGGGTAGGCTGACGCCGAGGGTGTTTGCGGATCGTCCTTTGGGGGGTGACGCGGCGGGGCGTCAGTCAGGCGGGATGTGGTAGCGCTTGTAGGCGCGCGAACGCGGCGGCGAGCGCTTGGGCCCAGGCCCAGCCTTGGGGTAGCCGTTCACGGGGTGTCGTGATGGTGGGCGGGATTCCTTGTGTCAGGTTTCGGCCGGGCCGGGGTGGCTGGTCGCGCGGTTGGGTCAGGGGCCTTGCGCGGAGGGGGCGGGTGTCAGCGTGG
>JAABUR0100000236.1_pt1 | contig 129213 bp, 121 predicted proteins | sample 5560091 | NCBI WGS metagenome assembly JAABUR01 (sample SAMN10711879, study PRJNA513375) | rock metagenome | isolation source: Antarctica rocks | place: Antarctica: Victoria Land, University Valley sud | reverse complement strand
GGACCGTGGACCAGGGAATGAACAGATTCAACTTTGATATCTTAGCTTTGTCGAAACAGGCAGGTGTCGGGCCTTTGGTGGCGGGTAACTACATCATGGTGCAGAACTCAACGGCGAGTGCTACCGGAACTTCTGCGAGCGGAACTGGAGCGCCAACGGCGAGTGCGACTGCAAAGTTCACTGGTGCGGCGAGCAAGATCGACGGTAGTTCGATGAGCTGGGGAGTTGGAGCTGGTGTTCTGCTCGCCTGGTTTTTGTGAGATTCTTCGTCCGGATTAAGTCACCTCGATAAATCGTTGGCCGAATCAACGCGGCCCACGTTCCTAGAAAACGAACAACGGATCTATTCTGTTGGAGGATGTGCGAATAACTCGCGACTACAACTTTCTGAAATTTAACCACAGATGCATCAGTCCGGTATACTAAATACGCTACGTACATAACATAGAGAACAGTTTAGATGTTTTGTTTCTACAATCCGGCTTCAAACTCATCCTCATTGATTCAGTGTATTCTCGTTCCCTCCCGAACCTTTTCCTATCAGTATCGGATTGATTCCACCGGCCGTTAACATATCCGTCGGACTATTCTACAATTTTGTGCATCGCCCAAATAATACTAATATGCACAGTGTTCTAGATTGTCCATCTTCAGTCGAAGATGTTCGGGGGCAACATGGCGCCTGATCCCAAGGACGCCTTGTTGGATATGGTTCTTTATGTAGAGCATGTGTGGGCCTGGATATGAACACAAGATGTACTACTCGGGATCCAGAGGCGACTACTTCGTGTTTCGAGGCTATTAACGAAGCTGCTGAACGTGAAAGGGGGGCGGGTGGTAAGTTGTTATGTATGCCGACAGATCCTTCACCAGTACTCCTGTAGGCGTCAAAAGTGTCAATGAACAGCTAGCTGGTGAGGGGTGGGGAAACCTCGGTTAGCCGGTTACTGTTTGGTGACTTTTGACGCCTAAGGTACCTTACGGAATATGTACTGGTGGTGCTTGTGCCGATCTGTGCCCCTACTGTACCTACTGTATCTTCGGAATCTGCCCTCTACATACATAGATCTTTCGAGATCGATCTTCCAACCTTATCTGAAGCTCGAACTAAGGTATTCAACGCATCATCAATGAATGAATTAGTGGAGGGACCAGCAGAGCGCGCTTGCTGGGCGTGATGATCGTGGCAATGGTCACGAGAATGTTGAGCGGGGCTGGTTGGGTGATGGAACGGTATTGTGTTTTGCCATCCAAAAGTCATCGTTGAAGTAAATTGACTGTTGTTAATAAAAAAAATTGAAGAAGAGCAAGGGGTTGAACCAATGAATTTTTCGTTTTATGCTGACGTTTAGCGGGCATAATCTAATCTCCTTGGACCCTTGAAAGACTTTCTTCCACCCGTTGACTCTTCCTTTACAATTCCTAAACCCGTGAGAAACCCCAACCACACTACTCACAGCCGCTTGAAACCCTCATCTACGTGCTCTCTGCTACTCAGGCAACCCCCGGATCTCAACCTACACCTCCCATCACCTATCCATCGCCGCCATTATGGCCTCAGCAGCCAAATCCTTCACCCGCCTCGCCGCCCACGCGACTCCCGTAACCTCAACAGTCAGATCCACTGCCGCTCGCCACGCTCGCCATGCCCTCTCACGCCAGACCTTTCAATCCTCCTCCAGACGTGGCTACGCCTCCGGTATAGGAGGTCAAACCTCAAGCACAGGCTTGTACCTTGGACTCGGAGGACTGGCCCTGGCGGGTGGCGCGGGGGCGTACATGTACATGAACCAGGATATCAACTTGAAAAAGGGTAGTTCGGGCGAGACGACGGGGATATTGACGCCAACGAAGGGGGATTATCAAAAGGTCTACAATGAGCTAGCGAAGGCTCTTGCGGAGAAGGATGACTATGATGATGGGAGCTACGGTCCAGTACTCGTACGATTGGCATGGCATTGCAGCGGGACGTACGTACCATTCCATCCGGCAGCTATGCTCTCAGAGGCTGACGTAGTCTAGCTACGACAAGGAAACTGGCACTGGCGGTTCCAACGGTGCAACTATGCGCTTTGCCCCTGAATCCGACCACGGCGCCAACTCTGGTCTCAAAGCTGCTCGTGACTTTATGGAACCAATCAAACGTACTTTCCTCCTCCCCTGATGTTGGAACTCCAGGCTTACTCTGGGTTTTAGAAAAATTCCCCTGGATCTCTTACTCCGACCTCTGGACCCTCGGTGGCGTCTGCGCCATCCAAGAGATGCAAGGTCCCACCATCCCCTGGCGTCCTGGCCGCCAAGACCGTGATGTCGCCATGTGCACTCCCGACGGCCGACTTCCCGATGGCGCCAAAGAACAGAAGCACCTGCGCGCCATCTTTGGGCGCATGGGCTTCGACGATCGAGAAATCGTCGCCCTAAGCGGTGCGCACGCGCTCGGCCGCTGCCATGCCGATCGAAGTGGATTCGAAGGACCCTGGAGTTTTAGCCCAACGGTCATGAGTAATGACTATTACCGGTTGTTATTGGGGGAGAAGTGGAATTTCAGAAAGTGGAGTGGACCGAAGCAGTACCAAGATGTCGGGAGCAAGAGTTTAATGATGCTGCCGACGGATATGGCGCTCATCCAGGACAAGGACTTTAAGAAACACGTTGAGCGTTATGCCAAGGACGACCAGGCCTTCTTCAGCGAGTTTAGAGATGTCATGGTTAAGCTACTGGAGCTCGGCGTACCCTTTACTAGCAAGGAAGAGGATCGTATGACCTTGACGCCGAGCTCGTAGGTTCTGCTCTTCTCAGACGGCGACTTTAGGTCTTTGGTGAGAGGTGCGGGTAGTGGTGATGCATCCAGTCTAGGCGTTATTCTTGTGGTAATTTGAAATGGAGTTTTGTTCCCGGCGCAAAGATACTTGCATAGAACGCTAGAACTAGATCTAGAAGCTCGACCTAGAACTAGAAGTAGATTATTAGATCTTCCAAAATCCTTTGTTCAGGACGAGGGCGTCCGATGGCATTCTTCTCCTCCTCCACAGCCTGCGTTCCATTCCATCACCTTATCCACCTCTCCCAACTACACAATTCGAGCACGCGCGATCAGAACTTCCTACCGTAGGAAAGACAAACAAAAGCGCTGTCTTACCCCCCACATAACGGAATCAAAAACCAAGAACGATAATTTTTTCTTAGGGTCGTAATACCCTTTTTCAAGTAGTCAACGAGAACAATTGAGCTGTGTTTTTGGAGAATTTCTATTGGGCGATTTAGGGGAAAAAGTAGAGAGGGTTTGTGAAACGTGAAAAAGCTCGGTGGAAAGCCTCCATAGCATATCTTCGTACTCGGGTCCGCTCGACGCAGCTCGCGGCTCATAGCAGGACGGGGGACTGGATAACATCGTATGTAATGCTGTCTCTCCTTGTTGGCATCCATAGTCCCTCATAAACGTTCCCCACGGCCGGACTGTCATGGGCTACATATTTCGAGTCTATAATTGCGCATTCGGGTTGCCTTAAGCTGGAGTCTCGGGCATAGAAGTTGGCATACACACGTACCGCCTCGCTTTATTCAGTCGTGCCCTAGGCACGCAGTCCCTCTATGCCGGGGTACTCTGGGCTTGTTCTGTCCATCTCAAGGGTCCCAAGTCACCAACGCTTTTAGTCGTGTTGGAGATTTTATCGAGTGTAGGGTAGATCATACCTGTATCGTGTTCATGCGAAGACAGTGATTGCACCATCTGCGTTGAAAGGCCCAATACGTCCGAGTCCTCAAACCACTGGCGCAATGTATACTCTGACAACCTGTGCCAACCAACAAGTCGGCGTACTGGAGCTCTGTGAGACCGGTTGGTGGTGCGGGTATGTAGCTCTTGGCCACAGGTCCGGGACCTTGCCTCCCTTCAAACCGATCCGGAAGACAAGATCGACAGGAACTCGCTAGATGGTTTCGGGCCTTATGAAGAGACTCAAGTGAGCATCTTAGGAGAATCTCTTGCCATACGTCACAAGGAATAATTGCGAGGACTGCGTTGGACTTGTCTAATGCAGTCTTAGCTTTATACTCTTGACCGGCCTACTTGTCGAAAGAGAAGATATATCATCTGCTTTACGCTTCGTCTGGCTGCTTTTTTGCGACAACGCGTCCGCCACTGGAAGAGATGTGCTGGGATCAGTCAAGGCTCGCTGCTGTTTGAATTTCAGAGCTTGTGGAATGACCATGACCAGACGAAATCGAGAGTTTCCACATCACCAGGCTTTTGCGATACTTGTGTCGCAGATTCTCTTGCTCCGAAGCCCAAATTGCACTTTCTACTGGCAGCGACTTACTTGTGACAAGAATGCTTATGTGCACTTGGAGGTGCCCCTGTGAAAGGACGTTTTTTTTTACCAGCTTCAAAGAGGGTCAGGATAGACCTAATGCGGTGAGGCGTGAACGTGACGTACAGAAGATCACTACTTATGATGGGAATGTTGGGTGAATTGAAGAGCCGGTTGAATGATATCCCATGGCGCCGCATGTTACTGTTCTGGCATTGGGTTCTCATTCACGGTCCAAGGAGCAACCTAAACGCCTAAACCCATAATAGAGGTGAACTGAGAAGAATGACCGTACTGCCCTTTGCTCGACCCGTATCAAAAAAGACATCCTGTTCGGCGACGATGTCCATGCTCTGGCAACAGCGTCATTAAAGATAACCGACCCCGAGTTGACTGCTTTCATGTTACCCAAATCAAGTCTTCCTGAGGTGCTCAGCTGTGGGATGAGATATGCCGGACTGCCAGCTGGAAGAGTTGGCGCAGGGTAACCACCAGGATAGCCTCGAAGCGGTTGTGGTGGGGGTGGCAAAACTGACTCAGAGCCGTCAGAGAACATTTGTATGATATACATGATAAGCTCTATGTCCAGGTCTATCAGTAGCAAAGATGCCACCCATCCCACAGGAATAGCGTACGAAAACCCTGCTCTGTGTCTCAGCAGTCCTCTCACTTACGGTTGTGGAATTGCTCCCATCCTACAACGGTCCGTCGTTATTGCGTCAAGAACAGAGATAGTGATGTAAAGAACGCGGCGTCTTGCCGTTTATACCTGTACTTGCACGCTCAGAGACTGCAAGACTCTATCCGAGTCAATGAGGAAAGCCTTCAGCAAGGCTCAAACTCCTTTGCTTCTTTCTCGAATACCAAACCGTGCGCCAAAGTTCACCACAGTCTTACTCGTTTTACCAAAAAATCCCCTTTACACTCATCATGTGTAAAAATGGTTGATAAGTGTGGGAATAAATATCCAGCTTCCTCGAAGACTATCAGTTTATGTGTCCATGATCGTGTCTAGCTACAGTGCATTTATATATATATTCAATATAAAAAGGGAAGAATCGGCAAGACCTTTACTTGCTTTTATAGAATGTATGGCATTGGAAGTAAAGGATACCGAGCAAATTATCTCTCGGTTATGATGTTGTGGCGAGGCAAACTGCTTCACACAGGGATGCGACATATCGGGATGCTCGTTGCCAGCATACTCATTGCAATACTTTTCTATTATGCTCATTATTACTTTACTTTCTGCTCTGTGTTTATACGTTTATACTGTCGTGTTCGAACTGCGAAGTTTAGATAGGGTCCAATCTAGCTCGATCACGTGTTCTCTCTAACTTACACAGTACGCGCTTGGGGAAAGCTTGTCTGCGAGTCAGAGGCACAGGTCTCGAACCCTGCCAATGACAAGCCATCAGTTCAAGACTAAGCGGCCATCCATGCCGAGATGTGGGGTTAAGGAAATGGACGACATAAAGGACATGTAACCCAACATGTCAGGATTGCCGCATGAAGCTTACTTGCAGGATGCATTAAAATTGTCGTCTGTCATCCGTCTTGATGGTCTTGTAAAATCACTTTCAAGTCGTGGCGGACTCTTCCTGCTCACACGAAGCTGTCCGAACTTGAGGCGCAAAGATGGCAATAAGAGAAAGTCAGTGTGCCATCAGTTCGCTCCTTGGCGACAACATTTGCTGATTGCATGTATTCTAGAGACATCGGCTTCTCCGGACTCCTCGCTGGAGCATGATCAGCCGTATGTGAACAACTACTACGACCCAGATATCGCTCATCCCAACGCCGAATATGACGACGACCTCCATGTGCAATGTCCATCGCATACAACGCAGCGAAAGCTGGTCACCAAGATCGACCTCCGAGTCATCCCAGTCCTCAGTATTCTATACTTGCTAGCCTTTCTCGACCGGACGAACATTGCCAATGCTTCGATCTTTGGCTTGCAAAAGGATCTTAAGCTGAAGAGCACGGAATACAACACGGCGCTCACCATATTTTTTATACCGTACATCCTGTTTGAGATCCCCTCGAACATCCTTTTGAAAAAGCTCAAGCCTCATGTATGGCTATCGGCATGCATGTTCCTTTTTGGCTTCGTAACAATAATGCAAGGATTGGTAAAGAACTACAGTGGCCTGCTTGCGACTCGATTTTTCCTAGGCCTTGCTGAGACAGGCATGTTTCCTGGCTCGTTCTATTTGATCGGAATGTGGTACAAGCGCTCTGAAGCCCAGCGTCGGTACTCTTTCTTCTTCGGCAGTACCAGTCTAGCTGGTGCTTTCGGAGGCCTTCTGGCTTCTGCGATTGGGAAAATGGATGGAATGCGAGGTTACCACGGCTGGAGGTGGATCTTCATCCTGGAGGTAAAGAGACTGATCCTTTTGAGTATCTGGACACTGACAAGTCTGTGAATAATCCAGGGTACTCTTACCTGCGTAGTTGCTTTCGCCTTCTTCTTCCTCATCCCCAGTTTTCCCGAGGACGCCAAATGGCTTGGGGATGATGAGCGTGCATACGTCAGGGCAAGGTTGCGCAAGGACCAGGGACGGAGCGCTGCAGAACGCTCAATCGGTGTCAGAGATGTCGTCAATGTCTTCAAAGATTTCAAAATCTTTGTCGGAGGATTTATGTATTTTGGATTGATTGTACCAGCTTATGGGTATGTGGAACTTCTACTTCCTCGGAAAGCAAAGTATTCTGACGCAAGTCGCAGCTATGCATTCTTCGCACCTGGCATCATCAAAGGCTACGGGTACTCGCAGATCGGCACACAGCTTCACAGCGTTCCTCCATGGGCATGCGCTTTTGTCTTTGCAATGGTAATCGCCTTCCTCTCGGACAAAACAAAGCATCGCTTTGCTTTTACCTTGATACCAATATCCATCGCCATTGTCGGATTCGCTATCCTTCTAACCGTTCACACGAAACCCAACGTGGAGTATGCTGCGCTCTTCCTTGTCGCCATGGGAGCGTACAGCGCTATGCCCGTAATCGTCTGCTGGTTCAACATGAACCTAGGAGGCCATCACCGCCGTAGTATTGGGACGGCTTGGCAGGTAGGATTTGGCAATATAGGGGGGATTATTGCTACCTATGCATTTATAGCAAAGGACGCTCCACGCTTCAAACGAGGATATAGTATCTGCATCGGATTCATTTGTTTGAGTGCCGCAAGTTGCATCGTCTATTTCGTGAGTATTTTCATACAGAACCGAAACCGGGATAAAGCGGCAACGGATCTGGGGTTGACCGAGTTTGAGAAGACGGAGAAGGGTGATATGAGTCCGGATTATAGGTACTTGCTATAAATCGTGGAGTATAAGTCGTGGAGGTATTGGATATCCCAGAACTGCTATCTATTTGCGATTTGTCATGAATATTTCAAAAGCTGCATTTATAAAAACATTGGTTCCTGGATCCCCTTTCATCCGTGGACACGTTTGTGCCTTTGTTCCTGTTATACCTACTTTTGGACCTTTTTGCTGCTTTGTATCTGGCGAACCTTCCCTCTTTTCCTATCGGCTGATGCTTTGTTTGCTCCGTTTGTACTGTGTGAGCAATGAGCCATGGTCTACAGGCTTCTACTGAGAAAACAAGAGGTAAGACTGTAGAGTTTACAGCGACAACAGCTCAACTCTCTGGCGGATAAAGTCCTAAGACTCATCCAGCTCGGCACAGTCTCGTTCATATTAACGGTAGACGGCAATATTGTCTTCAAAAATAAAGAGATACATATGTCTTGCGCTTGCCATCTGGCCCTCGGCGACTTGTATTCTTTTATGGTTGACTCCATCACAGAGCTCTGGGCGCATAACACAAGCGGCAGTCGGAAGACACTGATATATCTGGCAGTCATTCTCGTCCATTCGTCGGACACGATACAGTAGCCGACAAGCGATGCCGTCCACATATAGGGTCGGATTCACTTTCACCTCATTTAGATCTCTTACTGCTACAAATCCAAACCCAACTCCAACGTAGCCAACCCCAGAATCAGCAATGCACCACCTACTCTCAACCCACATCATAACCGCCATCCTCTTCTCCCACCTACCCTCCCTCACAACCGCAACAGCCCTCCCACGCTCCTCTCCACCCGCCCTCACGGCCAACACCAGAACCCAATGCACCACCTCCCCCGCCTGGCTCACCCCGACCTTCCGCTCCGAAGACTGCCTTGAAGCCGTCGAGCGCTTCCTCTACACCGACTACGTTCACTACAAAGGCACCCGCTACGAATTCCACGACCGCACCCCCCCCGCCCAGCCGCGCTACCCGCCCATGCTTGTCCCCCGCCGCTACACCATCGCCTCCTGCACCGTCGTCATCGCCATGCTGTGGGACATCCCGGACCAGCCGCCGCTGCCACCGCTGCCGGGCGATCCGAAGGGGCCGTTCCAGCGCGCGGATGTGCTGAGTTTTCAAGACGTGTTTAATGCGTTGCGGAGGGTGTCGCTGAAGTGTTATGGGGACGCGGGGGATTTGGGGGATTTGGGGTGGGAGGCGGTGGGGAAGGATTTCAGCGTGGGGGTGTTTATGATGGCGACGGGGAGCGAGGTGGAGAGGAATATTCGGATTGGGGTTGAGCCGTCGGGGGCGGTGGCGGGGGGGTCACTGAATTCGACGGGTGTGGATGGTGGTGGTGCGGAGGTGCAGACTTCGTAGTGTGGAGATGATGTTGAAGCGATTTTGTTGCGGTTTTTTTTCCCGGGGAATATCGAGAAACTCTCCCGTTTGAGCTTTTCTCTCCATTCACCATGGATGCCGGCAGAAAGACCAAATGGATACTCAAACGCTCCCCCAACGAGACGATCTCCATCAAACACACAAAGCCTAAATCAGCAAAGCTTAGACGAAAAAATAAAAATAAAAATACACATCCCCTCATCCCAACAACCATCTAGATTTGAAAAAAAAAACCACTGATGTGAGAGAAAAGATAAGCCCCCAGAAAGAAATCCCTCGCCCTACCTTATGCGATATATACCTAGCAGCAGCAACGCCACAACCACTCCACTCCACAACCCCCCCCCCTACCCTCCCTTACCACCACCACCACCACCCCCACCCCCACACCCACCTTAATCCACCCACACCCACATCCCAACCAAGAGATACAGATCGAGACTACAGAACTAATAAAAAACAAAATTTTCCGCCAAAAAATGGGTTGGTGGAGTTGGTCTGATGTTTTATTTCGAATTTTGGCAACTTGAAAATTTTTCGGGAAAGAGGCTGCTGCGCGCGCGGGGTTTTTTTCTTTCTTTTCTTTTCGAGGTCGATCTTTTTGAGGTTAGATGTATATATATATTAAAAAAAAAATTGGGACATGGAGAGAGGGAGGGAGGGAGGGGGAAATATATTTGGGGTCAGTTGGTTCGGAATTTATTTTATTTTTTATTTTTTGGGGGGGGTACAGGCGTCAGTTAGGCCGATTAGGGGAATGTTTCTGGTGAAAAAGAAAGTGAATGCGATTTTTTTTTACCGCGGTGGGGTTTTTGGTAGGAAGACTGACTACTGGGTGTGAGGTTGGGGTTGGGATAACTTGCTCAGAATGTGGGAGTGGGGAACCGTGGTTCGTTTTATTTTGTTTTTCGAGGTAAGTAACTTTGTTGAGTCGAGTTTCGATTATATATATATATATATATACAGCATGTGCACAATATTCTTTTTCGTAACGCTTGGAAATTCCCTCGTCCAGAATCTCGATTTTTTGGACGGTGTTGGGTGGGATTTCTACTATATCCATCACACACACGTTTCTACTATACCTCGCGCTCTAGAGCGCCTACACATCTCACCTCCCCGAGAAATCCAACCACTCGCCTTCTTTCAATACCACACGCCATGCTCCCCACCACTCTCCTCCCCCTTCTCCTCCTTTTCCTTCACCCCCTCCCAACCCTCAGCTGGAAACACCGCCCCTCCTGGACCTCCCCGGCCGACATCCTCCACAAAACCTACTGCTACTGCCACACCAACGCCTACACCACCGGTGCAGCCACCCCCATGGCCTACCCCTACGGCATGTCCGGCTCCTACTACCTCTACCAGTACCACTCGCTCGCGTACAACCTCACCTACAGCGTCGACTACAAATGCGATTCCTCCGAGGGCCACGGCTCCTGGTGCGGCGACGGCATGGCCTTCCAGCACGGCAAGTACTGCGCCGATATCCGCGACGGGGGCGTGTTCAATGGCAGCCAGCTTTGCTTTAATCAGCATGGGTGGCGGGCGGATAATGTGCATTTGGGCGGGGTGGATCGGACGTTGAAGCATTCGCATGTGCTGCAGCGGAAGAGTTTGGATCCGAGGGTGGTGCAGGCGGTTTGTGCGCCGTTGTGTATGGATCGGTGGAAGGATTATGGGGGGTTGGAGGTTGTGGAGGGGCAGGGGGATGTGTTGGGGAGTGGAGTATATGAGTATCGGATTCATCCGGTTTGTAAGGACGATAAGTGCCCGGAAGGGATGCCGGAAGGGGTGCTGTAGGGTTGGGATTGGGCCCGTGATTTGAATAGGGGACACTTTGTGCGGTTCGGTTGTGGTGTGGTTTGGATGATATCTTGGAGCGTCAAGCGCGCTTCCCTTTTCGGACTGTACATCTTTCTTCTAGGAAGGCGCTGAGCTGGATAAAGACTGGCATGAGTAAGAAGACACTCTATGAAATGATCGGTTCAATACAACTTCCCGCCCCATGAAGTACTCTCTTGGACCGTACTGCCTGGAAAGACTAAGCGCTATCCGTAATTGTTCGAGACATTGCAGAGAGGAAAACCAAGCAATTCCTGAGCGTGGAAGATTCGCAATCCTCGTTCAATCGAAACAGATTCGGAATCGCTCGAGGTTGACGGCTTCGCGCAACTCAAGATGAGGAAAAGGTACTCAAAGAGCCGAGCTCACGATTTTCGTGGGCGTGTATTAGATGACGAATATTACGGTATCTGGGTTGAATGTTGTTAATACGAAAGCCACAATTAGGGATTGTTTTGGCAGTGCGACCAATTAACTCCCCTTTATTTGCATATCGTATTAAAAATTACCCGGCTACGTAGTAGACGCCAAATGGATTCCTCTTGTTTGATGGGAGGATTGGACAGAGGTCGGAAGAGTACACTGGAGAGATTGAGAAGACGGTATTGAGCTTCGAATAGTTGTAGAGGTGCCGGTTTGATCCATAGCTTGTTGGGTCGACGTAATTGATAGGGAGGTTTTGAATCATAAGGATAGTATCTTCAGTACATCAAATCTAACATGCACCTATGCTCCACGAGGCTGTCGAGGAGAGGAAGGTCCTAGTTACGATGACAGCGCAGCGACTGCCTGAGGTAGATGGATCTTCGCCCGAACCTTGTCTCTTTCGCACTGGGACATTTGTCTTTGTTTATGGGATCTGTTCTTTCCCCATGTGCTCGGTAGATACGTATTTGATCTTGATCGCTTGAAGTTATATTTCTTCCACTTGTTCATAATGGTTATTGTCAGTTCTCATTGCTGAGCGTATATACTGAAGAATTCTGGCGGCCGCTTTTTGTTCTCATGGATATCCCAGAAGTATTCGATGGTAGTGTCGATCAAGTACGACCATGGAGCCTTGGAATCAAGAACCAATTTGTACCTGATTGGAGGAGTGTTTCTCGATTGAGGCGGTCAAAGGCTTTCCTCCTTTTTTTGTCCGCCACTGCTGTATTGTATGTAGCATTACACCAGAAAATGGTTCGGTTGGTACGTCGTCAACGATTGATATTGATCTCCTCTATGCGACGTATGGTAATGTCGTGCGTTAAGGTGCATCGAGGATGAGGTCATGGCGAAGGCGAAAACAAACCTGTTAGGCGATGGTGGCTGTAGAATGGATGGATCCCCTGGCGAGCAAGGAGCCTGCTATGGATAAGGATCTGATAGAGGACCTTTGACTGGTACTATAGTGCAGGAAGGGGCAAGTCAGTCATTCTCTTCTGTCGACTATGGGGAGATTAGATTCATAGCAACGCTTCACTCTTTACCTCGTACATCGTACCTTTACGTTCCGTTCTGAGGCCAACTGGTTCGAAAACAAGACAGGTCAATGACCGCGGGATGGCTTCGAGGATGCTCATAGCAGAGTTTGACAGATCGTGACCCTAAAGGAGTCCACATCCAAGAACGACAACACAAGGCGAGTAGATGGACAATATCAGTCCTTTAATCACAAAGCACTGTGTAATGCTGCTTCAAGTCCACACCGGCCCCATCGATACCGCAACCCCACCACACCATCAATATAAGCCCTAGGCGAAATCGGGGTCCTTGCATACAAAAGCAAAGGTAGGTATGCATTTTCGGATGCGCCCCAATCTATGATCGAGATTTGGTGCAACCAGATTACCTACAAAACGTAGGCAGCAGGTAAGCCAGGCGGTGTATCAGAGCCTACATTGGCGGTGGAGGGAACGTTTGCTGTCGATTCCATGGTAGTGACTCAAGGAAGCTTCTTACGGCTGCACCAGCCCTGAGACTCTGTTGGTGTCCGAGCATTCGAGACATAGCCTCGTTCTGCAATAGTCCGGGTAAGTGTAGTAAGGACTTTCTATATCAGCCTTTCTGATTGAGTTCTGCGGGAGACTGTTCGCTTTGGAGCGCCTTGTTGTAAAAGGAGGCCAGCGACAATAACGTCTATGTCCATCGATTGAGCGAGTTGTGTGGGCAATTAAGTTCCCAATTTAAACATTGATGTCCATAGAGCCATGTACAACGTCATTGTTTCAAGAAAGTGTGCTTGATCTCAGTGTAATGAAGCAAATTCATCTGAAATGGAAAGGATCGGCTCCACAGATAGGAGAACTTGTTATATGAAGACCCTTCCGCATGAGAATTTCGAGTACTTCAGCGAAGCTCTGTCTTAGGAGCGAATCTTGGGTCAATTCATCCTACAAGGCCACACAAAAGCAAGATCTCGTGACTCTACAAACGGCACGTAAGGCCTGGCAATGTCTCCAGCCTATGCCTTTTGTTTTCCCCAACTCTCAGATAACCCGGCAAAGACATAGACTTAGCAGTGGCGCGATGTGATCCGAGTTCAGTCATTTGGTGGGCTTTTTCTGGCACTGTATTTCTCAGTCCTACTGGCAGCCCCTGGAAGATCTGCTGTTGGTTCCTCCGTTGGTCTCGAGCTCAGGCTCTACGGTAGGCACACTATGAAGACCGAAATAGCTTGCTTGCAAGCCTTTACACGGCAGAATGACAACCAGCAATTGGCTGCCCTTCGCATATAATTGTGCTTAGCTGCCCAATATCAAGTGTACAACACATTTCTAACAAGAGATTGAAAGGCGCGCAGGCCTTACTTCCGTTATTGTTGTTGCAACGAATGGGAAACCTTCGAGGGCCGGTGAGGAGATCTTCGCCTATGCCGAATTGGGTGGACGTACTGATCTTACCGACATCGAAAGGGCGAGAGACACAATAGAAAAACGATGGGAAGTACGCATCTTCACCGGAAGTTGCTGGAAATTAGGGGTTTCTTTCCCACCCATCCAGTATTTGAATTATCAACTGGCGGGCCCCCCAAATCGCAATAATCTTGTGTAGTGCCACCTTCTTAGCGATTGACTTTGGTTGACAGCAAGCCTTTGAGTATCACCCGTCAGGCGTATTAGCTTATCAAGAGATACCTATTTAGCTGTTATTTCATATACCATCGCAGTTCCAGCACACGCAAGCTTGCACCCACTATGGATCAAAACCATCATCCAGATACCCACAGCGACACTCATCGACGATACAGAAAAACCCTATGGGCGTCTGGAAGCGATCAGAGCAGCACCATGGGCTATTTAGCATCGGGTTCTGCAAGCCACAACGCTATACCGCTGGTCCCAATTGGAGATTCCGTTGCTTCATCGTCGGACCTTGAGTACAACTTACATACGCCTCAAGACAGCCTGCCACATGAACCGCTACATATGGAAAGCTTCTCGATCCTTGACGGCGCAGGACGGGTACTGGAGCTGTCCGAAAGTGTGGACGTAGACACGCTGGACCCCTTCGTTGCACAGCAAGTCACTCTTCATGGCATGGAGTGGTTCGAAGGAGCATCAAGCTCTCAGAGTACTGGATCAACAGGACAGATCCTTTACAGCGAAGACGATGGGACTGCAAGTTTTGTTGAGATGGCGATGGATATGGAACCCTGGGACAATGGCACTCAGGGTGAGCCCCTTGAACCAAGGCTTGACTGAGATCTGTACCTGAGCTAATGACTACAGAGTATTTTTCCAAAAACCTGTGTAATCCCGTGGGCTCGAGCGGACAGCAGAATCTCCTACGAGAATCCAAATCTACCCTCACTACCCATCATGAGCATTCCGATGACGATATACTATCTGGAATGTTGCCTGAAGGTTACCAGGATATCCGAAGTCGGGATCACTTAGTGGCAACCGCCACTTGTATCCCTCGTTATGTGCGTTGTGACTCGTCCGCAAGCGCCCCTTGGTCTACATATAGTGTATCGGACAATCGAATCAGTCGTATCTTCTCGTCGGATGAGGCTCTGTTTGTGCCTGAGCATACAATTCCTTCAGCGGTGCAGCATCTAGGAAAACGCCCTCCCCAACAATACGCAAGCAAGGCTAAGCGACGAAGGAGGAGTTCCAAAGGCCACTCAGATGATGCTAAAGGCGACGCAGAGCTACTCAATGCTGTCGGAAGCCCTCCGTTGGGAAATCCGGTTGGACCACCACCTAATGCATGCGATAGCTCTTGCGCCGTCGATGATATACTGCCCAGCATCACAATACAGTCGAACAAAAAGGGCGGCCGACACGGTGGACTTGACCCACAGCGACGAGAGAATGCTAGAAAAACGCGTAAAAGGAGAAGCTGTTGGCGTTGCACACTGGTGAGAGGCACGGTATGATAACTTTCTCCCTTAAGTAAAGGGGCTGTCTTGACATTTCAGGCTAGTGTACACCTGTGGGAATCGGAACGGATTGCCAAGCTTGTATAATGGGTATCTGTGACAGAACTTATCTTCCAGACCTCTCTAAAGTCTTTCTTCCTGGTAAGGAAAAGCTTGCGTCCTCAAGGTTAGCGAGAAATAACCCTATGTTAGCGAGTCTTTTAGATCAACACCAAGTCGCCGCCATTAAGGAGTTCTGCCGCGCGCGAGTCTATGAGTGGACAGGTAACCAATTGACCGTGTACGTAACATGGGGCTATGGAAGGCCGATCAAATGTGATGTTCAAGAATTTAAGCCTTGGGGAGATAGTCTTCTGTACCAAAATCAGTACAAAAAAGATCTTAACACAGGAATTTTGAGTTTGGTTAGGGCTCCTTCACCACCACTGGGCATGCTGTTCATACAAATCGATTACTGCCGATCACGGCTACTTGGATATCTCAATGATGTCCTTGAAAAAGACTTCCAAGGCTTTCCGAACGCTTGTTATCGTGGAGTCGACTGCGAAGTGCAGAGGGATCTTTTATACATTCTGCACAGATACCACAGAGCCACCATGAACGTGAACCATCCCACACCTTGATTTGATGAGAATCTGGCTGACGGACGCTTGCGAAGATTTTGCCAGGGCGGTGCCTCAAACTTATCGTTTTGACCCAAATCATGACCCACTCAATAACCATAACAGAGTCGAGCAAGGAAGAGGTCTTTCAAAGCTTATGGAACCGTCCTGCACAGGCTTTCGGAACACACACTTCGTCCAGATGGCTCAACAAACAGTTGAAGTTCCTTTTATCTAGTCTGCAAGTAACGTTGATGGAGGACATTCTCGGAAACCTCGCTCAGATGCTGCGCGGATCAAAGAAGTTGTCTTCATGGGCAGGAATCTTTGCCAGTATTCTAATGCTTGCTATGGCAAACGAATCTATCCAGATTACTCTGAGGTGCAAAGAAGCTACCGATAAGGAAGAAGGAACAATTGACCGGCATGATGAAACTGCTAAACAAGAGTCGGAACTGATCGATGAAAAGACTGACTTTCTACGAGATTTGTACCACAAAGGCTACAGAACCCAAGGTACTAAAGGGAAACCCAGCTTTAACCCAATCCGAAATGTTGTCGATCGCGAAAAGCTGGACGCACATGCAAGCCAACTTGCGACGAACGTTGGCGATATTGTAGAGAGTTACCGTGAATCTATCCTGCTAGCAAATACTCGTTTTAGAATACTAACATTGTTGTAGGCGACTTTCTCGAGACCCGCCAGGGACTTGGTGTGCCTACTGCAACAGAGCCAAATACTTCACGCCTCGTAGCTCGTTTTTTGCTTTCTTTTTGATTTTCCGATATCTTTCAATCGTTTGGTGGAGAGAGGTACCAGCATTTGGTAGCCAGGACAGAAACTCGGTTATACTATAATATTGGAAACAGTACTGCGTATATGAAGTCGAAGATAACGTACTGTCTCCCGGGTGCTAAAAACTTGACAAACCCAGTCGATTCATATTGCTAAGAAATGTCCGTCCATTATATAGTCCTACTGCCCCACAAAAGAAAGAGGTAGCAGGGTGGAGAAGACGCGGTCCTGCTAAAAACCTATTTCGCTTTCCCACTGGCTAGATAAAAGTATGCCTCAAGACCATGATGAGAGGCACAGGAGGTAGGCAAAGCCGTGGTGTATCAGCAACAGAGCTGGGTGTTGTAAAGCACGTTCATATAAGGTGCAACCATACTAGTAGTATGCACATTATTCTTATCGAAATAGTCCTGCTTGAGCATATGTGCTGCTTCCAAGTCAAACTTTGACAGTTCCCCTGTTGCGACACTGCTTATTTGCACCCATAGAATGCGAGCTGCGATGGCTAGCTACAGTCAGTCCATAAACGCAAAGCTAGAGCTTGCTCAAACTAGTGAAGACCAGTGCAGACAACCAGCATTTCCTCTCAGGCTTCTGCAGCATAAGGAAACCGTAATTGACTTGGTAGAGCCTGATGGCTGAGGGCGGTATGTCTTCCAAGGTAAGCAGGTGGAAAATCTCAGGTGTTTGAGACTAGATTTGATTGTGCTGGTACAATGTTGATCCGATCCAGTATCGCTGCTAGTGTGGCTAACCGACTCCCGAGGGTTTGCCTTCACTTACGAGTAATGAAAAGCTTACAAGTTACAACTGATGAAAGAGTTTTGGGAATAAATGGCTTGTGGACAACGGTAAACGCAGAAGTTATGCTGCTTTCCAGAATAAGCCTGTGATCTTTCATAAGACGGAGCATCGCCATGATCTCAGCGTTGATGGGAGAAAGCATGAACTGACATGCCCCATACACACAGCATCTATTATTTCGTTCTAGGCAGCATTGTTTGCCACGCGAGCTGATTATGATGGTCTGGCTATTGGTAGGAGTATGAGATCCCAGATATGCATGCCGGTGACGAGCAAGGTTTGCATGAGGTTGTCGAGAGTCGTACTCCTGTGTTCGATTCCAATTGTTACAGTAGGCAGGCAAATTGCCCTAGAACTCGGGCAGGCATGATGCAGCTCATGAAGGCTCTCCGCGATACTGCCGAGGACCAGGAAACCACTGTAAGTGGAACGGTGCCGGATGGTTTCTCAAAGCATTGAATGAACAGATTATGTCCGAGTCTGTAAAGGTACCCTGCAAGTACCTCTGATTCTCGAACTCTGCAACATTACCCAGACCATTCAGACGAACTCCCGTCGAAGTTGGTCAAGGCTGTCGACGTCTGCATCATCTATTGATTCGTTTGTCTGGGTTTTCCTACTATCGTCTGATCGTGGTGTCCATACATAAACACTTTCTAATATTCGTACGGAATAAGCAATTCCTGACGGTTTGCATAGCTCAATATATCATACAGCAGGCTCAGCCGCTAAGGGAAAGACCTTGGACAGCAGTTTCGGTGTTCTTGGAGTTGGAGGCTTGAGAGTAGTAGACAGATGCTAGTGTCATACTACCTTACCTGTACCAGCTGCATCATCTATTCTGGCATTGCGTTTACGCCATAGCTGAAACAGCTATGGATATCATATGTCAACCTAGATATTAGGGGTTTCCAGTCCAGCTTACAATCTACCGTGTTGAACCTCATTCGACGATCATGTTATGCTCCACCCTGAAGCTCTAGATAAACCCTCATGCGCCCTAGCCCATCATCATAACCCCAACATGTACCCACCCATCCAAATACGCTGCACCCCTCATCAATTCCTCAACCAGGGCCCCCATCGGTAATACAGCGCCATGCAACACCGCCTTTGCAAGAATAGGCGTTCTTCGACTCGGGAAAAGTGTGGGCAACAGAGCATGGAGTGCCGCGCCCAAAGTTTGTGGCTCTCGACTCCCTGGTAAGGTAGGTGTAATCAGTGACTGCACGACACGCAAATGTCCAGTGGTAGGTTCGGAAGCGGTAGGCGAGGAGGGGAGATATATCTTCAAGGGAATGTGGCGGAGGGGAGCGCCTTGAGCGTAAAGAAGCTTCTGGGAGATGGGGTTGAAGGTGGAGAGGCTGTCTGCGAGTTATAAATTTCAGAATCTTTGTATTCCAGCGCAACGGAGTGGGGACAGTACGATCTTGAACAGCCTTCCACAGCTGCGTAGAATCATCCTTAGACAAAGACATTATTCCCTTGGCGGTACCATTCCTCAGGAAATCTGCCTCCTTCACACTGTTGATGAAAGCATCGTGCAGAACCCTACCGTCCGCATCCAAGTTTACGAGTTGCTCTGCTGGCCAGTCATCAAAGTGCAAGGTCAACCGCCACGGCAGTGTCCCGCCGTTGTCTTCCATGGCATCACGGTCCTCCGGACCTGCGCCTGGTGCTTGCGACGGAGCAGCGCCAGAGAAGAGATCGTAGAGCAGACCGAGGGGGTAGTGCCATTTCAATGATACGTTCTCAAAAGAGAACCAGCCAGCGTGCGGGGGCACGTCTGGACTGATAAGCGAAGAAGCGAAGAAGGCGTGGAGGCGAGGCAGTAGAAAGGGGAGGTAGGATAGGCGTGCATATTGGATCTGCGGTTAGGGTTCAGCATCATAGGATCATCGGTACGGATGAGGTCTTACAAGATATGGATCTGCTTTATCGTAGATGCGGCATTCAGAGGGTGAGAGACGGATCTCCAAAGGGACTGAGCCTTTCCATACTGCGTCCTGCAAGGCTTGAAACGCCTTTTTGCTTGTCATCGTGTAAATCTAGAGAGTAGGTCCACAGCTTGCGTACAGGCTGTATGAGCCTATGATCACGACGTAAGCGGTCCATTTTATTATAGCAGGCATGCCCACCGATAAGGTCTGTTCTCGTAAGCTGTCAAGACATGCCTGATGCCGCCCAGAGTCCCTTCGCTCGGAAGAACGACGCGAGGCTGTACTACTGAGCATATGCATAAGTCTACACGGGATCCAGAGTGATTACAAATGATTGGCCTTAGTATTGTCGGGCCTGGCGGCGTCTAGTTCAAAAGCCCTTTGGAGTGGACACCTAGAAGTCTATCCCTTTTTCCAGCTTGAGCCCTCCAAGATCCAACCAACGTGCCAACTAGAGTCATAAGGCTACACTTAGACTTCTACTCCCTCTCAGAGGTGTGACCGTTCCGGCGAACTCGAAGCTAGAGATCTATCCCACATCAACCCCAAATTAATCGCGGGATTTTCTCTGTAAATCCGCTCCAACACCATCGGATCATTCTCTCCCAACGCTTCCATCAAGAGCTGATAGATCTCCGCCAGACCCTTCTTGTCACCCAAAGACTTCGTAATATTTCTCCACAGCGTGACCAATTTCAATTGATCCTCTAGATTATGCCTTCCCACTAGCAGTGCTCCGTATACATCTTGAGCCAGCCAGACAACGGCTTGCTGCCTTTCTTTTTGACCTTGTCCGGGGGCAGGTGCTATGATGCTGCTGATGACGCCTTGAGGGAGCTATGTCGATATTAGTAGAGAACCGCGACGATGGGATAACGAACAGACCAGGTTTTGCCAGAGACTCCAAATGTCTGCGGCTTCCACATCACCCAAGCCCGCGTACTTACGGCTGGCTGATAGCGCAACGTTGGCGAGCTGATTCATCGTGAGATACGATAGTGGGAGACGATGAGACGGGGTTTTGTGGGGTTTGTGGGTATTGAATTCAGGTGAAGGAGCAAGCTAAACTGTGGTCAATATAAATCCGGCTTCGCCAAGTAAGTGAAAGAACACATACCTTTGGTAGAGTAGGTTCAGGATCTGAAGCAGGCGAGCTGTTGCTCGGAGTCCAGGAGGTAGTGTTAAGCCCCTGCCTAGGATTCAATTCGCTCCCTACAGTCTTTGTTGTTTTGCCTTCCCCTGATCCCCCTTCCCACTCCTTATCCTCGTCTTCCGTTTCCTCGTCCTCTTCGTCTCCTTCATCGGCTTCATCATCTAGAGACGGCATGCTCTCATCCTAAAATTACCCGCCATCCATCAGTATCTTCGTCGTATCACCAAACGCAACGTTTTACCTCGTCCGAATCCACCCGACTTAGAGAAACACCCGGGGGGTTGAACCCTGACTTGCCCTTCGTTCCATCTGGTAGCTTCACCCAGCAGCTCGGATGCTCGTCCCAAACTAGGTCCTTTGGATTACCGTTCTTGGCAACGCAGCGTGGGAAGTGAGGATCTTTGACTGTGGCGCGGCGTGTAAAGCCTCTCTTGCACAACGCACAAGTGTATGATCCGACTGACTTTGTCTTTTTGCCCATCTTGGTATCTAGATAGATTAGATTTGCCCTTGGGCAACGGACTGTATCGCAAGAAAGTATGATGGAAGCAAAAGAAGATTGTTTGTATTTGATGATGTTCAGTTGGCCCCTTTCATTCACTGTGAGCACAGGCCTCAAGCAAAAATGATGTGTGTTGTGGAAAATGAAAGTAGCAACGATACATTGATCGTGGTGATTGATCAACGGACATAGGAATTCGCAATGTGGATAGGCTACTTCTATGAATGGGCTCGCACAAGGCATTGTGTTAAGGCAGCCGAGTAACGGCCATGTACAATCTAGCTATGGTACAGGACAGCAACAAGCTTCATACATATGGTGTGGGCAGCCCAGCTACTTGTTGGGACTCCTCGAAGCAACAGGCTGACAAGACCTCATCGACCTACATTCGGTGTCGCTACTAAAGGTAGCGACGACCATAGCCTTGGTTCGCGAAAAAAAGCGTTAACTAGAAGAAGATATTAAGGACATTACTGGTAACGCAATGGCGCAGGCTGTATGGGTGGTGGTTAGCAGGCTACTGCATGATCGGAAAGCCGCGACATACCTGGGAATCACTAGGAAGTTGCTGTTCGCCTTGCTGCTGGTAGTACTTTGTGTAGGGATTCTCTCCTCTTCGAATCGCGGCCTCGTCAACTTCAACGCCAGGATGTCCATTTTCCATCATCATACGCCTCTGCGTCGAAGCTTCTCTTCCATCCTCGGCGAGTTTAGCTTTCATGACAGTCTGAACAGAGAAAGGTCTAGTGAGGTACTTGTAAGCTATCCGCGATTGATCGGGGCTGAACAGATACTTACCCGTTGACCTCACGATCCAGCGTCATGTACTCCTTTGCAGCTTCCTTTGTATCTCTCTCTAGCAGATACACCATGTAGTAGTGGGAGAGATCTTTGATTGTGAGTGGAGGAAGATGGCTCTTCCTTCGGATATCATCATAGACCTGCTTGATTCTCTTGTACTGGATCGCCTCCGTCGCGGCGCTCGTAGGTTGCTCCAATTCAAAGAGGAGGTAGTTAATCCAGAATGCTCTACTATCGAGATACCAATGCTGGTTCTTTTGAAAAACTTGGCGAGCTTCGTCTACAGACCCTTTTACCTTCCAAAGCAGTCGCGCCCATTCTGCGACTAGAGCGGCTTTTGCATAAATATCGCATTGAGGGGAAGCGATTTGAGCTTTATATTCTTCAATGGCTGCATCAAGACCACCATGTCGACGGCACATGTTGGCTAGCGATATCATGGTTTCGAGGTGACCTGGAAGATTGAACAGGATGGCCTGGTGGATGTCCTTCGCGAGCTCTACTCTGTCGCACATCTCTTCGAAATATGCATATTGCAGACGAACAGCCGGTCGTGAGATGGGGGCATAAAGCATGCTTGCTCGCTGATAGATATTTCGGACTTCTTCGTCTTTACCAGGCTGAGCAAGCATCCAGCGAGCGTAGCGCAGCCAGAACTCATCGTAGTATGCACAAGTCACTAGGCATCGCTCATAAAGAAATTGAGCTCTAACATAGTCGCCTTCGACCTCTTCGAAGTCAAGATACTTTCGCCAATTGACTAGTTGACCTTCGTCCAGCTCAGTCACGTGGAAGTATGGACGCTTGATCTCTGATTCGTAGGTCCATCGCTTAGTGGTCTCCGTCTGTGTTCTAGAGAAGATCTCGAGATGAAAGTTATCTATGCGAGTTCTCATCTCCCTCTCAATTTCCTGCTCGCCTCGCTCGACTTTGACGTTGGGCTGCGCCTGCATCGGATCTGAAACCTCGTTCTCTATCTCAGTACGGAATTGAGCTATTATGTCGGCTGGCAAGAGCTCTTGTAGAGGTCTCTGCTGGGCAAGATGCCGATATCTCTCGAAGTACCGGGCATACTGATGCATAGGTATATGTACCACGCGGTCTAATATAGCAAAGATCTTGTCCTGAGCTTCGAGACGCTCCTCAAACTCCAAATACTTATCCCAAAATGGATGGGCTAGGAAGTCGAGCCCTACACAGGTTGCGCCTCTTTCAAAGAGCCTGTTGACATCTCTATCAGCCACTACCAGTGTCAAGGGGAGGGAGTAAAGAACAAAGGAGGTGGCAGAGAGGGCAGCAAACATGAAATGTGGGAGTGCTCAGATCATCTTGGAGCTCCGATGAAATCCATCAAACGTCATGTTCGAACACATCATTAGTGTATCGGAAGTTGTTCAGTGTGTGAGCGAAGGAAATAAAAGCGCCTGAGTATCATGTGTGAGAAGCCAATCTGGAACAACTGGTTACGACTTTCTCACCCGTAAGAGCCCAACTTGAAAGTCCTTGGTCACCGTTGAAGTGTACAGGAGGCGCTACTGTAGTTCTTGCAGTTATGGGAAGGAAAGTACGTCTTTCTCTACTTACTCTCGGATCACATCGGAGTCGTGACTTGTTTCGACCTTGAAAGCGCAGTAATTTGTCCATAGGTCCACGGAATTGGTTATACTGGCTACGCCGCGTTCGTAGACCTGGAAAAATCAGCATATTGCACCCGCAAGAATACTCTTGTAACCCACCAACTCTGCAGCCTCCGTACCGGCTATCGAAAACTCCAGGTCGGCATATTTCTTCCAATAACCAAAGAGCAACGGAAACTTGGCGAGGAATCGGTCGTATATGTCTCGGGTAGCGACAATAGACTGTGGACTTGAGTTGCGATTAAGGCCACCTTCCAGCCCTTCTGCGGCACGGACAAGCTTCTCCCAATTCTCGAAGCTGTCTGGATCCTCGAGCTATGGAGATCAGTCAGTATATCGCGTCTGTAAATAACAAGACTGCAGAATGGGATAAGAGAACATACAACTTCAGCATTAAGCTTCTTCAGTTCGGCGTTTTCCTCGTCAGTACCGCCAAAGCTATAGTCGGCCATAGTGCTGAGGGCCACTTCAAAGCCTCAAACTGGTACAGACTTAATCCTGTTGTTGACGGCAGGGGTATGTGATTTATCGTCCTCCCACGTAGTTTTGTTTGTTGTTTGGTTTAACAGTGGTTAATGTGAGGCTTTGCACGTTCCCACTAATATTGCTTAGTCATGACAGCCCTACGATAACCCTGGGGACTTTCGGTCGAAATTCCTGCACCCCCTTTTTTCTCTCTTCTAGTCGGACTTTATCAACACAACAGTCACATCATTTCTTTCAATGATTATAGCTTGTCAATGTGTAGATGAACAGAATATTCAGTAGCGATATGTAGTGTATCAAACCCCTTTTTTTTGGGTGCGCTTGCCATGGTCAATTTTACATAATACAACCTGACTACTCAACTTAGATGAAAAACCTCTCAAGTTACGGAGCGAGAAGAATTGTTTAGGTTTCATCAAGCTTAGACAAGCTTTGAGAGGAGCAGCCTATGGGATCGCGCAAGACAGCGAGCGCCGCAGTTGCCAAAGCCACTGATAATTCGACCCAGACCTGATCACTGCCAGCCACCTTTCCCTGCAAAACCACTGCTGTCCTCGATCTTCTTCTGCCCACCACCTTTCTGCGACTTCTGCTGTGCTGCTTCGTGCTTTCGTAATTCTTCGGGTACCCTCGAGATGGACGACTTCATCAACATCTGCTTGAGATCGTACCTACAAATAGAATTAGCGAAATCCTTGATATCAACAGACTCAGCCAACGTCGAGATACATACATAACGTCTGCGTCTTCGTTGCCAAGGAATGTCATAGCGACACCACTTTTACCGGCACGACCTGTACGACCAATACGATGGGTATAACTCTCAATGTTAGTTGCCATGTTAAAATTGACTACTAGACTGACGTCCGGTACGTCAATACCTCGGCCTGCCAGATCTGTAGCGACCAAGACGTCTGTAGTCCCATTACGGACCGAAGCCAATGCAGCCTCTCTCTGCTCTTGCGTCTTGCTACCATGTAGTGTAACCGAGGAGTAGCCCCCATGCTTGATGTCTCGAGCAACAGCATCACAATTGCGCTTGATATTGACAAAGACAATGATCGGAGGATGAAACTCTCTGGAGGAGAGAATCTCAAGCAGACGCTTCTTCCTCTTGTCCTCACCTGCAACAAACTCGACACGCTGCTCCACCGTTTCGACAGCTTCACCGACATTACCAATCGTAACAATAGCCGGTCTCCGCAAGTACTTCCGGGCTATTCTTTCGATAGCAGAAGGCATCGTAGCAGTATACATCATTGTCTGCCGATACCGGTCCTTACCACCGAGGTGTTGGCTCATTACAATTGCATCCTCCGCCTCCTCTGAATCTGGCTTCATGTTTGCGACTGGTAGAGCGTCTAGGATTTTATTGACCGATTCCTCAAAGCCAAGATCAATCATCCTATCTGCTTCATCCATGATCACGTAACAGCACTGGCCAAGAACTAGCACTCGCCTTTCTATGCAATCTACCAGACGACCTGGCGTAGCAATTATGATCTCAGCCCCATCTCGTAGATTGTAAGCTTGTTCCTCGAGCGAGTGGCCTCCGACTATGCTGACGCAGGTGAATCCAAGAGGAGTCGCGAATTTCTTTGCCTCGATTTCGATTTGTTGAGCCAATTCACGTGTAGGCGCTAAAATGATCGCATAGGGTCCATCGTTCTTCGTCATCTCGTTGAGCACTGGCAGTTCAGATATGTAGACTAGGAGGGGTAGGAGGAATGCTGCGGTTTTACCGGACCCAGTTACGGCGACACCGATGAGATCTCTTGACTGCAAAGCGATCGGTATCGCAGCGCGCTGAACCGCAGAAGGCTCAGTATAGCCCACCTGGTCCACAACATCCAGGAGCCGTTTCGGAAGACCAGATTCTGCCCATGATCGCATAGGATTGGGAATGGCCCCGCCTTTCGTACTGATATTGAAATCTTCTTTGAAAATTCTCCAATCTCTTTCTCGCATATGCTCAAGCTTCTTGTCACTCCAGTGCTTATCGAGAGAGTTCCTCCCACCTTCTTCTTTCCTTCTTCTCTCCATCTCTAGCATTTCCTTTGCTCGCACGCTGCCGGACTCATGGTCTCTCTCCTCGATAGCTTTGGCGTATTTGCGAGCAACACCATCGGCAAGATCCTCGGCAAAGCCTCCTAGACGGCCCCTCCCATAGAAATTCGTCTCTGCACGCGCTTGATATAGTGGATTGTAGTCTGGGCTTGTGTCCTCTTCGGCATTCCACTCGAAATTAAATTTCTTTTCTGTTGTCCGCCTTCGCTTCTTCTTTGCGGAAAAGGTAGACTGATTTTGATCTGCACCCATGTACCGCTGCCGTATCAAGTTTTGCTGGGCTCCTTCCACAGCAGCAGGTCGCTTTTCTCCTTTCGAGGCAGCTGTACCATTGACTGTTGGTCTGGGTGGTGGTGGCGGCACCAAATCATAGCCCTTAATGGGTTGTGACGTGCGCATGGCGGCTGGTCCGGTTGGAATCTCGCCATTCCGTAGAGCTCGAGGACCCGTTGGTATTGTAGGGCGAGTAGATCCATTAGATCCAGAGACTGCCGATGCCGGAACTTTTATTCTGTGTTGGTTATGCTGGTGGGCCGAAGGTTGAGGATCGGCTCTTTCGGACCGATGTTTCTTTCTTTGTTCTTCAACATCCTTTGCCCGCTTTTCGAGTGCTATTTTCTCCCGTTGTGCTTTTGATAGGAACTTGGGCTGAACAAGTGGAATCTCATCAGTATGGTTCGTGCTGATACTACAGTGAGACACAAGGTGAACATCTGACGGTCTAGCAGGGTAACTTAAGGCTCGTACCTTTGCAGCCGCCTCGTCGGCTTCCTTCTTCTTTTTTAATAGCTCCTCTACACTCAGAGGTTGCCGGCCGCTTGAAGCGCCCCAGCCCGTTCTTTTCTTATTCGGTTCTGAAGGCAGAGGGGGTTGTTCGCCATTCGTTGTAGATGGCGGTGGTGGTGGTGGTGGTGGGAGGTCATCAGGAGGGGGGGGTGGAGCTAGGATCTCGGGGGGAGGGGGAGGCGGAGACGAAGGGTTCTCTGAAGGCCCTGGTGGTGGGAGCGGAAGTAAAGTCTTAAAACTATCGCCATTTGAAATATGTCCGTTCATTTTGACAGATGCCAATAGAAGTAAGATTAGATAGAGATCAAAGCGGTCGGCTGGAAACTTTTTGGTATCTAGGTATGTACTTTTAAGAAGTCGGAGGCCAAGTCTAACAATCCGTTAGCGCCTTGCATTCGAAGAGCCAATCTCAGTCGCATCGCCCTTCCACAAAAGACCTACGATGGCGATGCCTGAAAAGTACATCAAGCTTGCGCAGACGTTGCCTCCGAAACTGCTACGATTCTTCGCCCGCTATCCTCCGCCTCCAGGATCTGGATTGAGCAGCAATACTTTCATCGAGCCTGCGAATACGCCACTCAGTACATCATCTGCGGATTTCAACGCGTACCAAGATGATTATTCCACAAACCATGCACATACGCCGTCTGAGGCACCGAATCCCTTTCGATCACAGAAGCATCCAGTTACCGGCACATGGCATGATCCGGTCTACTCATTACGGCGGCAAGCAGATCTAGTGAAGCTGGCCAGGACACATGGCGTAGAGGAGCTTCTCCCATTTACGGTTAAAGGCACTCAAGAGAGGATAAGAAAGAGAGAGGAACAAGGACTACGCGTCAAGGGTACTGGAGTCGGGCAAAGAGTCAAGGGCAAACAGTGGGAGAGGACCATGAAGGGGAGGCTCGATCGGAGAAAGCAAGCTATGCTAGAGATGCCGAGTATGATACAAAAATGGAAACAGGTACGCTTATCCTTAATCTCACTTCCTATAAAGCTCATATTGAGAAATTGCAGCTGGGACACGGTCGTGGATGGCCAAAGTGGCCAAAGTGAAACGTTCAAACAGTAGCTTGTCTTTGGTTGATGGATTTGGTCTGAGGTATTATAAACATGCATTTTCTGGGCATAGCGGACCTGGCGTTCATAATCTAGCTATGCTACAGTAGGAAGAAAGCTGTCAATGAGGTCGAGGAAGACCATGAAGCTCGTTCCAACGAAGGCAATACTTGGGTTGTCTTAAAGTCAATACACTTAGCGAGATCCTAGTCGATACTCTTAAGAGGAGGCTACCTATCATGATTATGTTTGAGATTCTGATACCCGGCAAGGATAGGAATTTAACATCTACCTAGATACATCGTGTATGGCTAGATGTCCCGACTTTTCTATGGCATTTCATTTACTGAGAGAAGATGGTTGCCTCAAACTTTGCGGTAAAATAGTCTTGCAAGAGTTCGCTATGTAGCGTACTTTAAGACAGCCAGCATCTCGATTGCGAAGATAACATGATGCTGGGAGGACTGACTTGCTTGAAGGAAAAAACGATTTCAAAATTTGGCGGAATCTGTACGGAGTACGGACCTTAACCTCTTTCCGCCAAGTTCGCGCCAAGACCGGGAGCCTCGAGCATGTGAGCTAAGCACCTAAGGTAGGTGTCTAGGCCCTCTAGGGTAAGCGCGTCTTTTTGATGAACAACCTTCCTGTCTTGGTGTAGATGCCTTGTTCGTTTTTCTTCGCAACTGTCTGCACGTAATAGCCCGGGGATCATAGTCAATGATTCGTATAACCTTACGGACAAGCAGACTTGCAGCTAGTATAGTCAAGCCGGCGGCCATCCAACTTAACTCCTATAGGGCTGCTTCTTCTTCGTCTTGTCTGAGAGCCTCGAATTACTTCTGTTCCAACTCGCAATTCGATTCACCTAAGCTCAAGAAGCCATTTCGAGCACATACTACTGTTCTTCAGCAAAGCAAGAGACACTGCTCACATCGACGGACTATGTGCAAAGCAAATGTTGATCTCACAGGCGGAAGCATGGATGTGGGAAAGGGCCGCGAGGTCCTTCCAACCAATGTGAAACCCGTACACTATGACTTGACCCTAGAGCCGAACTTTGAGAAGTTCAGCTACGAAGGAAAAGTCATCATCGAGTACGTATTATTGAGGGCACCCTGGACCTGGAAGATCGTCTGTGATACGTCTTATTCGCAATTTTCATCGCTAATTGGTTGATACTCATAGTCTTGAAGTCCAAGAAGAGACAGCCTCAATATCTCTGAACACTCTTGAAATCGATATTCATTCAACAACGGTCTCTGCTGACGGTAACGAGGTCACATCGTCACCGAAGATTACTTATGATGAAGGCACCCAGATCACTACAGTCTCCTTGGACAAGTCCATATCTCCGGGAGCGAAAATACAGCTTACTCAAACTTTTACTGGCTATCTCAACGACAAAATGGCCGGATTCTACAGATCATCATACAAAGATCGCGATGGAAGCACCAAATACCTTGCAACGACCCAGATGGAGCCAACAGATGCCCGCCGAGCATTTCCATGTTTTGACGAGCCAGCATTAAAAGCTCAATACACTATAACACTTGTGGCCGATAAGCATCATACTTGTCTTAGCAATATGGATCCAGCATCAGAGAAGGAGGTTGACTCTAAAGTTACTGGACGCAAGAGAAAAGCAGTGAAATTCAACAAGACACCATTGATGTCTACATATTTGCTAGCGTTCATCATTGGCGAGCTGAATTGTATAGAAACGAAGAATTTTCGTGTCCCCGTCAGAGTGTTCGCGACGCCAGACAAGGACATTGAGCATGGTCGGTTTTCCCTAGATCTTGCAGCAAAAACCCTCGAATTCTACGAGAAAACCTTTGATAGCCCATTCCCACTTCCAAAGATGGATATGGTTGCTGTACCTGACTTCAGTGCTGGAGCTATGGAGAATTGGGGCCTTATCACTTACCGGGTAGTAGATGTGCTGTACGATGAAAAGACAAGCGGTGCGTCAACGAAACAGAGAATAGCAGAAATTGTCCAGCATGAACTGGCCCATCAGTGGTTTGGAAATCTTGTGACGATGGACTTCTGGGACGGGCTGTGGCTTAACGAAGGCTTTGCAACCTGGATGTCATGGTACTCTTGTAACAAATTTTACCCGGAGTGGCATGTCTGGCAAAGCTACGTAACCAATACCTTGCAAGGTGCACTTTCGCTTGACTCGCTACGGAGTAGTCATCCAATCGAAGTCCCCGTAAAGAGGGCCGATGAAATCAATCAAATCTTTGATGCCATATCATACTCCAAAGGATCTTGCGTACTGAGGATGATATCTAAGTATCTTGGTGAACAAACCTTCATGGAAGGCATTCGACGATATCTCAAAAAACATGCTTATGGCAACACACAGACAGGAGATCTATGGGCTGCATTGAGTGACGCTAGCGGTAAGCCGGTCGAGAAAGTCATGGATATTTGGACCAAAAATGTGGGATATCCAGTTGTTTCGGTTACAGAAGATGAGCAATCAAACAGTATTAGTGTGAAACAAAATCGTTTCCTCCGAACCGGTGACGTGAAGCCTGAAGAAGACAAGACGCTCTTCCCAATTTTCTTGGGTCTGAGAACCAAAAACGGAGTCGATGAAGATCTCACCCTCTCTGAACGAGAGCATGACTATAAGGTCCCAGATCTCGATTTCTTCAAGCTTAATGCGGATCACTCTGGTATATACCGCACGTCATACACCCCAGCACGATTAGCGAAGCTCGGTCAAGCAGCGAAGGATGGCCTTTTGACCGTCGAAGATCGCGCGGGTATGATTGCTGATGCAGGTGCACTGGCTTCGTCAGGATATCAGAAGACATCTGGCATCCTATCACTGCTGAAGAATTTCGATGGAGAAACAGAATTCGTGGTTTGGAGCGAACTGCTGAGTCGGATATCTTCCATCCGTGCTGCATGGGTGTTCGAGGATGAAAAGGTAAGCCACTTTTGAGTCTACATCTAGTTTTCACCCGGATTATATCGTCTTTGACAATCACGGCTAACTCTACTGCCTAGACCCGCGATGCTCTTAAATCTTTTCAGCGCGCCCTAGTCAGTCCACAAGCTCATGAAAAAGGCTGGTCTTTCAGCGACAACGAAGACCACATCCTCGCGCAGTTCAAGGCTCTACTTTTCGGCAGCGCCGGCCAAGCCGGCGATCCCAAAATCATTCAAGCTGCTCAATCAATGTTCCGCGATTTTGCCGCCGGCAACAGACAAGCTATACATCCCAATATCCGCGGCAGCGTATATTCCATCGTTCTTCAGAACGGCGGCGACAAAGAATACGAGAGTATTTTGAATGAATATCATACAGCTAAAGACGCTGATGAGCGTAACACCGCACTGCGCAGTCTTGGACGTGCCAAGGGTGAGAAGCTAGTTAACCGCACGCTGTCTCTCCCATTGAGCGAAGAGGTCAAGGGTCAGGATGTTTACCTCCCCATCGCTGGCATGCGAAGCGATGCCGAAGGCATCCGCGCGCTATGGAGCTGGATGACAGCGAATTGGGATGAGCTGCAGAAGAAGTGCCCGCCAAGACTGTCGATGCTGGGCAGTATTGTGCAGATTTGTACCTCTGGATTCACGACAGAGGAGCAGCTGAAAGAGGTGAAGGGATTCTACGACGGAAGGAGTACACAGGGTTTTGATCGAGCTTTGGAGCAGAGCTCGGATTCCATCAGGGCAAAGGCGAGCTGGATAGCCAGGGATAGAGGAGATGTAGAGGGGTGGTTAGAGACGCATGGATATTTGGGGAAGGGTGCTGCCGGGAAGTTGTAAGGCTGGTTCACTGGGGCATAATGCAAAAGATAGAAGACTGAATTAAATACCAACGTATTTTGCAGGCTAATTCCCTTGGCTGCGGATCGCCAACTTAAATGCGGCTGACGCTTGATCTCATAAGAAAAGTCTACTTTCTTTAAATGTGTATTCAATGATGATAGAGAGATCCGACTGCTCAGAGGCGATCACCTACAAGCGTGAGACCATTCCTTGGACGAACCGACGAAGGAAAGGTGGGATAATTACTAGTTTCATCCATAGCAATTTACGGCACGGATCTGTCACCGTACTCTGTTGTCGAGAGACAAGTTGCGGACCGATTCGTATGAAGACATGAGTTTTCTGCTGCGGAAATCCACTGCTGAACAAAACGGACATTTTGAAGTTGGGCGGGTGGTCTGCAGAATGTTGATGATAGGAGCCGCCTCTGTCGCTCAAAATATGCAGCTCGCTCTATGTTACAACGTCTTCGGTTGAATGCATGGTTGGTATAGAGTAGCCATCGCCAGTCCAAATGAAGAGCCCCAAGAGAATTGTATGTGAGGATTTTTAGGAGGCCCTGGAATTAGACCACTGCAACATCAGTCCCAGGTAATGCAGGCTTGCCCCAGATTCTAGATTCTAAACTTCCTACGCTTCGAGTCATCCATGGAGCATTATAATATTAATGGCGACAAGACGTCCTACTGATGTGGTAAGTAAGGTAATCATGGATGCCTTACGGAATACTCTACCACAGATGGTAGCCTTAGCCGGTTAATGCAGCCTTACTGTAGGGCTACTGAAAGCTGACGTTTCGGAGCTTCACATGCTCTCAACATTTTCGTGTCTGAGCTTGCTAGATCATATCGTTCACGTTTGGGATTCGACAGCGATGCAAGAACGATGCAAAGATATCCAAGACCGATATAAAGCTTGAGATTGAGGGTTGGTAGACTCGATATGCCCACGAATGCGGCCAATTCTATTCCAACATCCCCCAACGCACTGGGTAAAGAGAATGAGCTGCCCAACCAAAGCCCAAGACTTTCGCGTTCACCACATCCATACCATAGAGACAAGAGATTCCTCTCGAGTCTCACACCAATAATTGGGACCTCAACCGGAAAAGAGGATGCTTCTAGACCCAATGGAATCAGCTATTTCGATGTCGATTCTCGAACAAGGAGAAAGTCTGTCACATCCCCTAGCGACAGCGGTACGGAAGCCGACGATGAGAGGGGCGGCATCTTGAGAGGGTTACCGGCGCCGCCTATCAAGCAACGGAAGGGTCTTAAGGCACTCAGCGCTATATCCAGCCCACTCCTTACACCGTCCTATCTTGACGATGAGACTCAGCGGCCGGCGCAGGAACGTCAATTGCGGCGCCGGAAGAGCTTGCAAAGTCCGAGCGTTACTGATGAAGAGAGGCTAGAAACAAGAGAAAAGTTTGCTAAAAGGCGGCGGGCTGAGCTGTTACGAAGGGTCACCGAGATACTTCTGCTAGGTTCTGTTGGATGTATCGCTTGTGGAAGTGTGCCTAAATTGCTACTGCGTACGTGGGCCAAAGGTAGTCATGTCAATTTATCAAATAGAGGAACCAAGCTAAAACGCCGATTGGCAGAACTGCTTGCTCATGGCTCTGTCATATCAAGTATATATCTCTTGTACCCGTTCCGACTTTTCTACTACAACAGAGCTCGCGGCAGCTATGAAAACAAAGTTTGGCACGGTATCCGAATTCCAGCAGCTTTTGACCCTGCCCCTCTGCTTTATCCTGTCCTGATACCAGTCCTTGTAGCATTTACGCTGGCGGCTGCCAATCCGATGGTAATACTCCCCAACGTTGTTCTGAGCATCTCTTCAATGCCACATCAAATCATACCACTCTCAGAGGGTCCTCCCGGTTACAGCTCAGTACAATGGCTACTCTCTTTACTTCCGCTCGCAGTATCTCAGAAAAAGCAATCGTTGCCCATTCGAACAACACATGATCATGAGAACCTCATGCTACTATATCCTTTGCACCAATCGTTGATGCATTCTATAGGATGTCTGACAACAACAAGTCTATTACCGGCTGAATTGCAGCTCTTGTCCGTCTCCATGATCAACCTGTTCTTTTTAGCTACCTCGCCTCAGGCTGTTATCCTGAAGGCGCTTTTGTGGATCGGAGGCCTATCTATCTTCATATTCTGTGGCACAGTACTCAAATGGGAGGTCGCGTTAGCCCGTGTACCAAGCTGGCGGTTCCGTCATCCTCGTCGCCGGTCACGTCGAGGCTACGTTGTCTTCTCTGCTCTCGATGACTACTTCAAAGGACGCCTGCATGAGTGGGGTCTAGTATCAGGCCTACAAGAAGCCTCGGATAGTGACGAGCCTAGAAAGTCTGCAATGTACCTCGGGCGAAACAAGAGACATGATAAGCTTAACATCGACGCTGGGAGAGAAGAAGCCGTCAACTCTTGCTTGCCTTCAACACTACTTCCCTTCTCAGCGATCGATGATGACGGATCTTTCATGTTTTCTAATATCAATGGAACCCTAGGCACTTTTCAAGCGCAGTTGAAATCGCAGCGGAGACACACCCTACCATCCTATGTTGGAGTTCCTCCGGGGAATGGGAAAGAGCTTCGAAAATCAAAATCTTTGTCTACCAAACCCCGATCATTCTTGTCGCTGACTGAGGCACAGGCGACGGTTGTTAAGTGGTTCAACGCCTTATATGTCTATACCGTTGTCTTCATTATTATTGTCACGAGTATGAGGACATATGTCAGTCGATGGGCTTTAAACGGACGAGAACCCGTAGGCTGGGCTCTTGGCTATTTACTTGGTGATCTGCCGTTGTTCAGGTCCTACACTATCAGCTTCGGCCTCGAAAACTGGATTTGTCTGCCACAACGGTTCGACAATCGTCAAATATGGAAAGAGTATGGCATGGCAGATCCGCTCCTAGAGGTCTATCTGGGTGCTGCAAACATTCGATTGCTGATCTGTGCCTACGACCTTGGAGCAATCGCAGTCGGTTTAGCGATTGTGTTCCGGCTTAGTGGTTCAGTTGAAGTTGACACACGACGAAAGGTATTCCATGGTATGATGGTGGCGATGTTATTCCCAACCATTTTCGTTGATCCTACATTTGCGGCCCTTGCGCTGATACTGGTCCTTGCAATCTTTCTACTATTGGATCTTTTCCGAGCGTCCCAGCTGCCTCCGGTCTCGAAGCCTTTGACATATTTCCTGGCTCCCTACGTCGATGGAAGAGATCATCGTGGTCCTGTCATAGTATCTCACATTTTCTTGTTGATAGGATGTGCTGTCCCGCTATGGTTATCCCTTGCAGCCACTGAACATATAGGAGAACCTCCTTGGGAAGGTTGGGATGTCATGAGTCGCGACTTGAGTATGATTAGTGGGGTGGTCTGTGTTGGCATGGGAGATGCAGCGGCTTCGCTAGTTGGACGACGATATGGGCGCCGAAGATGGTGCTGGAGCGGAGGGAAGAGCTTTGAAGGCAGCCTTGCATTTGCTGCTGCCGTGATTCTGGGATTAGGTATGGGGAGACTATGGCTCTTGATCGGAGGTTGGGACGGCGATACAGGCGACGCTTGGGCTTTGACACTGGGCAAGGCAGCAGTTGCTGCAGCTGGTGCGAGCCTTACGGAGGCAGTACTGACTGGTGGTAACGACAACGTTATTGTTCCTGTCGTCCTTTGGCTGCTTGTTAAGGGCTTGAGGATGTGATTGACTTTTTGCTCGATTTAGCGAGGCGTCCGGGACAACATAGGGAATTGCGGATGCAACAGGCAATGCAGCTTCTGGAGTCTATATACAATGCGACAGCCGAATTGGCATGTTCCTACTAATCATATTCTTCTTATCTCTCTCGCCGCTTTGTTGATGTAACAAGGTGACATCTCTTGTAAAACATACAATAAGCTGCAATACGCTTTCTTCAAATCGCTTAAGACACTCAAAAATGGCTGTTTACTCATCTGATACCAGGTGTCAAGCAATGATTTCTGGTGTCCCGAGGTGTGGTGACGTTTTGAGTGATACGGCGAAGGCTGTTGATTAGTGATGAATTGTAAGCTGACCACTACACAGAGTGAAGCAATTGCCAGGAAAGCACTTCGAAACATTATTTATGAATAGCCTTCGCCGCACCACTTGTCATTACATCCTCAACGACAACTCGCTGATACTGGCCCACCACAAAACTCACTCTTAGCGAACCAACCAAAACCACCAAAACCATCTTCACCATGTCGAGCACATCGGCACCCCTCAAAGCATTCATTCACCGAGGCCCCTTCAACGAAACCTCACGCACGCACCCTGTCCTCGCCTTTCTGGAAAAATACGTTGCCATGGTCGACTCCTGCGACTACTCCGGTCCCTCCACCCGCTGGTACTCTGAAAAAGCCTCCTTCTTTAACCAAGACAAGACCGTCTACGCTGATGGTCCAGCGATATGGAAATGGATGGGTGGCTCGTTGTTTGGAGGTTTTGAGAAAATGAGTGGTGAACTGGTCCAGGTTACCGTTGTGGAACTGGAGGAAGGGAAACGGTACATGCTGTTTGTGGATGAGCTGACGACATTCTGGATAAAGGGGAAAGGTCCGGTTACGGTGCCGAGGGTATTGCAGTTCACGACCGGTCTTGCGGAGAACGGCGAAGGGGAGGGAGGCTGGCAGCATGTGGGGGAGTGTAGGGTTTGGTGGAATCCAAGTTTGCTACATGCCTGAGACATGAAATTTCTAAGGGGTATCTGGGGGATGGATCAGTAATCCTTTGGTGAAGGACTAGTTAATGGGCTTCGTTCTTTCTGGAAACAAATAGAGACAAGGCTTCATCGTCGTATGAAATATTAAAACCAAAATCAGACACCGAGATCCCCAATCAACGGCAAGGCAAATCTCTCCATCAAAATCAGGCAACAGAAGGTCTCGGCTGCTACAGGCCTGGTGCATCAACCAGTGACGCCCGGTTGCTGCTGCAGATGCTAAGTGCGGTTAAAGCTGGCTTGCTCTCTCTCTCTCTCCATGTGCGGGGGAGAACAGGTATCAACAGGATGCTTCCGAAGACCTGAGGGGGGTTGGGATGTTGTGTCGCACCAGGAACAAATCCGCTCCCGCAATCAATCGTACCTTACCTGGGTATTCGCCACTGACTGCCGTGACTGAGCTTATGTTCCGTTCAAAAAGGGTTGAATGATGATGGGTCACGATGGGGTGAAGCAGCTATCGGACACTTTATCGCTATCGTTATCGCCCATCGCTAGAATAGAACTATCGTAGGCGTGACAGAGTACAAAAGCACGCTAACACCCGTAGACGTTCATTAGGTACCGTATGGTGATGGTACTTGTATCATGTATGACTCCTGCCTGCTCTTCACTTCCACGCATCTCCAGGGCACAGGACAGTCTGCTTACACCTGCTTCATCCGGACATCATCATCACCATTCCACTATCATGATCATTCTTATCCTTCCTGATCTTTGTTGTTTAGTTGTTTTCAACCGTCGTCCGTCCGCACCGCTTTTGCTGAGCTTTGTTTTAAATAAACCCCCCCCCAACCCATCATATATTACCGCCTATTTACAAAAGTCCAACCGAGTCACGCTCCCTCACGCTTGACCCAAACAGCCTTGATCACGCCTTTCAACCGATGGGCTCGCATCATACCCCCGCGCTCGCCTGCTACCTTTAGCCAACCAACCCTGCATCACGCCTCACAGCCTCGACCCTATCAGTGCTCGAAAACTGACAGCCTTCCCCTGGCCAACTGCGGCAACCTGCATCGGCCAAACAGCTCATCCACTTCGATCTCCAACACCATCTGCACCTCATGTGTAATTCTTTAACTGCAACTCTCTATCCTCATCTGTCGTGGTGATACGGCTGGTTTACTATCCTGGTACACACACACGCAAACCCCGCGGATCGGTTCAAGCCCGCCAATACCAACGATGGCGACTCCAGCAGCTACTTCCTCGACAGTGCGGCGGACTCGGGAGCCAGGTCAAGGCGAGATGGCCGTGGGCAGCTTCAGGAGGTTGGAAGAGATTGGCCGAGGGAGCTTTGCAACGGTTTACAAGGCTTCATATTCTGTATGTAATTCTCCAAACTGTCGCCATGTCTTGGCAAGCTGTCTCCGCACATTGTTGCTTATCGTATTCGTACTGCGACGCATGACTGAAACGACTCCACTTCAGTCCAAGGAAGCTCCGCTAACATCTACGGTGTCTCATAGAAGAAGCCTGGCTACGTGGCTATCAAGTCGGTCGACCTGCACAAGCTTAACAAGAAACTCAAAGAGAACCTCTACTCCGAGATCCATATACTCAAAGGCCTCCATCACCCTCACATCGTCGCCCTGATCGATTGTCAAGAGACCTCCGCCCATATACACCTGGTGATGGAGTTCTGCGAGCTGGGGGATCTTTCCTATTTCATCAAGAAGCGAGATACCCTCTCCCGGCACAATACAACTGCAGATATGATTAGGAAATACCCTAACCCTCCTGCTGGTGGCTTGAACGAAGTTATAGTCAGACATTTCTTGAAGCAACTAGCTAGTGCCTTGGAGTTCTTGAGGGACAGAAATTTCATTCATCGTGATATCAAGCCTCAGAACCTTCTTCTCGATCCCTCACCTCTTTACTACGCCAAAGCGAAGCCGGAGACAATCCCTTACGCTGCTCATGAGCAGTCTCTGATTCCTCTCGCTGGTGTTGAATCCCTGCCAACACTCAAAATTGCCGACTTTGGGTTTGCACGATCTCTACCATCGACATCCCTTGCGGAAACACTGTGTGGTTCTCCTCTATACATGGCTCCCGAGATATTGCGGTACGAGAAGTACGATGCGAAGGCGGATCTTTGGTCTGTTGGCACTGTTCTTCATGAGATGATGGTTGGCAGACCACCATTCAGGGCATCGAATCATGTAGAGCTACTGCGACGGATTGAGCGAGGCGAGGATAAAATCAAATTCCCCGAGGACGTTTGCTTAAGCGATGCAATGAAGAAAATTATACGAGGACTTTTGAAGCGGAACCCTGTTGAGAGGATGAGCTTCGCTGATTTCTTTAGCAATATCGTCATCAAGGGTGACATACCGGGCTTGGTCGAAGAAGATAGAGTGGCGGAGCTTCCCAAACAACAATCAGAAACGCCGCCACCGGAAGCTTCATCCCCTCAAGATAGACCCTCTGGCAATGGTCGTGCTCTGGGAGTAGATAAACCAAACATCTCCGACCCAGAGAAGACATTATCTCAATCACCTCGGAGAACACTTGTCCAGGGCCCACAAGCTACCATCACCAAAACCGAATCTACAATTCATCGTCGATCCTCCGGCACACCACCCCGGGGCATCCATGATCGGCCTGCATCGAATCAAGGTTCCCGTGAGAGTAGGATCCAGCCTCGCCGGCCCAGCCTTGTCAGTCATGTTACAGCACCCGCACGGCAGGAACTTCTTACCGCAGATATAAGGAATGCGGCTGCGACAGGCATGCAAAGACAATCAAGTCGGAATTCTCTATCGCCAAAAAATATGACTCCTACAGAGAAAGTGCAATCTCGAGAACGTGCTCCGCAACGGAGAGAAGACAAGCTTACGAAAGAAGCAAGGGAGGCACGAGAGCGAGCGGCGCAAGATGTAGCATTTGAAAGGGACTATGTGGTAGTAGAGAAGCGAGCCGTAGAAGTAAACGCCTTTGCCGACGAGCTCGCTGCAAGCCCTGGGATACATGGAGCAGCTCAAGCTCAACAAGATGCACATCGAGGGGCAATGGTTCGACGGGCAACTACACAAGGAGCCCCGAACTCTACCACAGGTGCTCATGTCACGCCTTCGCGAGCAATTCAACTCGCTTCTGGCAAACGGCCTGACCAAAATCATCATCGGCAGGCCTCATATGAGCGGAGAATCCGCGATCCTACCTCAGCAACTTCTGCCATTTCCAAAGCGATCAATATGGCCAGTGGTAGACTTTTCAACATGGGGTTCTCTCCGCCTCTGGGCCTTGGTCGAGGTGGCGTGTCTCCGCCCTCATATAGTCCATTTCCCGCATACCCTACAAATGCCAGTCTAATGATTAGCGATGGTATCAAAGGGACAGCACCTCTTGACGAAGATGCGAAAGCTCTTCACGTGATCGAAGAGTCAGCCACAAGAAGTGACGTCGTGTATGGATTTGCAGAAGTCAAGTACAAGCAGCTGATTCCATTGGCACCATCGATGGAGCATGGTCTCGGCCTGCGTCAAGCAGGTATTCCTGAAGGGGCTGAAGGCGATAATAGTGCGACCGACGATGACGGGCTTACGGTGGACGCCATAGTAACGCTATCAGAAGAGGCATTGGTACTCTATGTCAAAGCCCTATCACTGCTGGCTCGGTCTATGGACATCGCTGGAGCGTGGTGGGCTAGAAAGAACCGAGGGGAAATTATCGAGGAGTCAAGCTCCCCGCGGACACAGATGAGCACACCGAGCGGTGTTACCGGTCCTGTTGGCAATCGAGTCAATAACGTCGTTCAGTGGGTTCGCAGTCGATTCAACGAGGTTCTAGAGAAGGCCGAATTTGTTCGCCTTAAGCTTATCGAAGCACAGAAACAGCTTCCTATAGATCATCCAAGCCATCCAAGTCATCATCAGTCAAGTTCAAGCTCTACTGGGGGGATGGGCACATCAGTGGACAATGTAATAGTCACATCTGGTGTGACCGCTGAGAAGCTCATGTATGACCGTGCTTTAGAGATGAGTAGGTCAGCGGCGGTCAACGAATTGGTTGGAGACGATCTCCCGGGGTGCGAGATTGCTTATATTACTGCGATACGGATGCTAGAAGCGGTTCTCGAGGATGACGAAGACCCACTACCAAAGAAGCCCCTACAAGCGGATAAAGAACCAGATGGAAATGCAATCAACGGGGTCGAGGCAGAGGATAGGAAGGTGGTCTTGAAATGTGGGTAACTCCGTTTCTAAAAGCCTGTCAGCAGTCCTTGCTAACGAGGCAACAAGTGGTCCACAGTATCCGCACACGTCTAGCTGCTCTGCGCAAGAAAATGCAAATCATCTCTAAACGGACCAGTGCCGCTCAAGCACCTGCTGCGCCTTCTGCCGTCGCGTCAAATCCAGCTGCTGCAGGAACACCACCCCGGTAGTTCCCACTCCAATGGGACCAAATACCTACTGTATAAAAATAGAATATCCTTCTCACAGTGCTTGTACTCTTGACTATTGAGGGCTTTCGCTACCAAACCGCATAAGGTCCAGAACCTTGACAACAAGCTCTTTCCCTTTTTCCAGAACGACTGTGGCGTACATGGAGCACAGGAGCTCATTGACCTCCCAGCTATGCCTCGAAACACGAGGCAATTTTCTACGTGCTTCATAGGACCGATCCACAATATCCGCGGCGCAGGTGGCTATAATTTTCTACGGCATAAATTAGCGAGTCATTTCACGCATTATGAACAACATTATTCGTCTCTGGGATTTTGGAGACTTGGTGCGAGGGCTTCTTGGAGAGACATGCATGCGGAGCACAGAGCACGGAACCACCACCCGCGGGGCCATCAGAAGCAATGGGTAGGAGCAGAGCACGGTGGAATTTCTTGTGACAGGAGTACTTGTGGCGCGCTGGGGGCGTAGGTGTAGTTCTACGCGGTTTGGGAACGGATGTATTTAGATACCAGGAAAGGAGGGTTATATTGTGTTCATACCAAGTAATGCAAGAACTATTCAGCCATGTCGTCTTTGACCTTGGTTTTACATATCACAAGAGGTTTGGGTGGGGGGGGGGGTGTACGGTGAAAAGATGATTAGTAGCCACGGCCGGTATCTTAGACTCAAGTTCCACCGAATAACCACTCAAAGTGAGATGCGTAAAACAAGGAGCAGTGCCGAGGTGAGTGAGTATACTGTACATATATAACGTAGGTACCTACCTACCTACCTACCTACCTATATATATATCAGCCCTATTTCCCAAAATTTTCCTTTCCTTTCGAGAAACCAAAAATTTAATAAGAAGAAGAAGCGTGCCACCTTCTCTTCTCTCACCATTTTTGATTTTTGGGTTTATTTACTATTTTTCTATGTGGTAAGTAGTAAGTAGCAAGTAGTAAGTAGTAGTGTAAGGAAGGAAGGAAGAAAGGAAGGAAGGAAGGAAGGTTTTTGAGTAATTGTGAGAAATATATAATTAAAAAAATGGGGGGGAAAGGGGGGGTTTTTCGAGCATTACATCATATCCTTCTTCCTTCTTCTTTTCAGCAGCCACGCCCATTTGCTGAAACCGACTGTTCCTGCTCTTCTTCTTTTTCTACGACCCTTATTCTCATTGCCTGCCCCTCTTCCGTGTTCATTCATTATACTGTCACTGGCCTTTCCTCTGGAGTTGGGGCATCGAAAGTCTCCCCGCGCCTGACTATCTGGTTTCTCCAGCTATCTCGTTCCAAGGATATCTTCATCCCTTCACACACACACACACCATCTTTTCGGCATTCTCCCACGCCATGCCCCGAAAAACCCAGTCCCCCTCCCGAGCTTCAAAAGAGTCAATCTGGCGCGCTTTGGCCCGTCTGTGTGTTTCTTCCAGTTGTCTCTTCCATCATGCGGTGGCCGCTTCCTTTTATATGTGATTGTCTATTCGCTTGTAGTCTTTGGGGCTTTTACTGTATTGTGTTTTCCTCTCCATTTCCCCTCCTCGGAGCCATTTCTCTGAGTACTGTTCTGTGGGGTCTTTCTCGCCGTTCTTCTGTGCTTCGTTTCACTCTCTTCGGTGTCTCCCTCGCGTCAGTCTTTCTCTGCCTTATATCTCTTCCATCTCCCTCGTGCCGTTCCGTTCTACTTTTCCCGTTTTCCTTTCCGCTCTTCTCTGTCCCCCGCATCTTTTTTTCTCTTACAAATGCGCGCCAAAGGTTGATTCAACTGAATTTGGTAGTAGGGTTTAGAGACGTTTGCCGGAATAGGAGGGGATATATTCGTGGCACTTAAGCGACAGCAACCATCATAACTCTGAATCTTCTTTAAGGGGAGGTTCGAGTGAGGAGGTGATCAAATTCTTCATAAACCACCACCACAGCCGCAGCCAACTCCTTTCCTTCTGCGCCCCAAACGCCTTCGCAAGGAACAACCTGCGCCTTCAAATCCGCAACCAGCCAGGCTTTTCTTGTATAAATCGTTGCATGGAACGCGTATTCCGTTTCCTTACGAACTTCTGAAGGATCAACAACTTTTTCCAGTGCAATGCGGAAGTCCAAAGTCGTGAGGGGGATGCTGATCATGGAGATTCTCTTCCTCCCGATATTACATGTATGTATGGGATTGCCGTCCTTTGTCGATAAATCCAAGCTCGCTTGGGAGAGGTAATCCAGAGAAACAAGGCCGAGACTCTGCCATTCGATGGAGCAGCCGCGTGGGAGTTCGGCGACTTGTATTGCAAAAAAGCCTGGCACGTGGATATGCTGAGGATCTTGACCATGATCCCAATTCACCGTTTGAAAATCCGGTAGGCGATGTTTTTCCTCTTCCACTGCATGGCTTCCCAGGCCGCCATACTTCTTATCCCAGGCATCAAGGCCGTCTTCGCTGACTTCCTGGTCTTCCCGCCGCTCATTGACATCATGTATCTCCATCCAAGTCAGCCATGCGAGTATGGCCTTTCTCCTCACATCCGTGTCCCCAGTGATGAAGGCTATGGCTCCTGTCCACCATCGTACCCGCATGGCTTTGCCGATTCGCCATAGATGCTGCAGTGACAGGCAGGTTTGTTTTTGCAACAACAGAAGATCATCTCCAGCACTTTGTTCAACATCGTTCTCTTCTCGCAGCACTTCCATACTGGCCGGCACCAGCGGGATCTGTCCTGCAACGTATACAAGAGATGATTCTTTTTCCAATTCAAAGGGTACAGCAATCGCCTGCGAATAGGGCCCGATATTCGCAGGAGCCCAATATGACCTCGACTGGACATGTAGACCATCCCGTACCTGACAGGGACCTAGATCGACGACGAAGGACGCCAAGATTTCTACTCCCTTAGGCATGCTATCCCCACAGACCGCTGTCACTCGCGTGGGTGGATTTGGTTTTGCGAAAAGATTAGCGTAGATGCTGTTGATGATGGAAAAATCGGCCAAGGAGCGGAGGAGGAGGGTGGTGAAGACGATGTCGGAGGGATGACGCTCGTGGTTCCTCAGGATCTTGCGAAGTTCTGCGTTGATCATTACCATTTGGTGCTCTGCACTATTCCCAGCATGGGCGGCCGCCATATTGGATATTTTCAATGTAGAATTGCTAATGGTCTGCGAGCATTCGATATGCCAATCATGCGTTTGCTGTGTTAGGGTTTTTGCCTGGTCAATAGACCCATGAGGATTGATTTCCTTTGATTCCGTGCCCTTTGCAGCTGTTCCTTCGTCCGGCATAGAGGCTAACAAGTCCGTGAATTGCTTGTCCCACATATTCACGCCCCTAAGCCTTTCCTTCCATCCATCGCCTTGACCCTTTTTGACGACCACCATTCCCGCTCCCTCTCTCAACCCCACCCATGCCTCACCTCCCTGCCCCGTCCCCACCCATCTCTCATCCTCCCTAACCTGGATGCTCCCTTTCCACACCCCAGCCGGCCCATCCAAAGCCAACGTCTCAAACTCTCCACCCTCACCTAGCACACTACCCCCAAATCTTCCTACTGCCTTCTCCACCCTCCCCTTGACCTCCGGATCAAGCACATTTCCCCACAATAGCCCCTCATCCAAACCCCCCGAAGCGACTTTCACAATACGTGCATCAAGACCTACGGCACGCATATCTTCCAGTAACCCCGCTCTGCGCGGGATCGGCGTTGGCAGGGACGGATACTGCCAGAGGTAAGACAATGGAACGAGGTGCAAACGCTGTGCTACGGATTCGATGCGTGTGCGCTGGTAGGTTGAGAGGATGGCACCAGAACAGATGGCGTTGGCAGATGGATGGGAGGCGACGACGTGGCGGAGTAGAGGGACTAGAGACTCCGTTTCGTCGTAGTTGGTGGTAGTAGTAGCGGAATGAGACGTCGAAACCCCAGAAACTGGTGCCTGGTTTGGATGAGATTGCCAGATTTTTGTAAGATGTGATAGCTTTTCGCGGGCCATTAATGAATCATTGGACCATACTTGTTGCAGCTGCTCGATCAGCTCTTCAACCTCCTGGTCTTCGAGGTTATCTACATCAACTCCAGTAGGACTGCGTAAATTTGATGGAGGTGATTCTGAAAGGAAAGGTGGGTAATAATCTTTTTGTGAATTGAGTGCTGAGCCCAAGATCTCTTGACGGTAAAGAGGAAGATTGAGAGCGGTGGCGTACAGAGGGATTAGAGCATGCCCAACCGTTTGGTACATGTAACTGTTGAGATCACTCTCGGTGGTGCTTGGGGATGGAGGGGGAGGTGGTGGGTAGAGGTTTGCGAGGGCGACGATCTGGTGGCCATTGGCGAGGCAGTGGAGGATGGAGAAGAAGGAGTCTTTGCCGCCGGAGATGAGAGCGATGACGTTGAGGCTTTGGGTTCGGGACATGCTCGCTCACGTCTTAAGGTACGTAGATTTGTTGGTTGCAGAGATAGACATAGGTTGAAAAGAGTACAGATTACATACTACGGAATGAATTTAGTTGATGTAGGAAGGGATCAAGGGATGAACAGGTCAAAGTCTGATTCCTTGTTAAAGGCACAAGGGGCCAGCGACTTTTCAACCTCGATAATGGTGGTGACGACCTTTGGAGGGAGAAATTTCTGAAAGAAAATTAATTCATAGACTTGAAGGCCAACAACATTAGAATACCCATGAAACTTTCACACCGAACAAAAAGGAGGTCCTGGTTCTGCTAGTAAAGTACTCACCATCTTGTTCATGAATAATTGATGACGATAAAGGATCGATATGCATATTATTTCAAATGAGTGTAAAAGTACGGAGCGTGGTTGGTGGGTTCTTAGGCATTGCAGTTACGGTCTGTCGCGCCGTACTAAAGGATCCGATGTTCAGTCATACCAATCACCGTCAGTCTAAAGTGACGAGAAAGCTTCTATTTGTAACAGCTACAAGATATGCTGTGACCAGCACAAGCAGATCAAGAGAGCTAGTAGAGTACAGCAGGAGAAAATGTTAAGATACAACCAAGCCGTCAGTCAAGTCGCTCGATGCCTCGCTCCGAAATATTACAATAGAAGTAGCAACAAGGCCTAATACCGAGCAAACTGCTCCCCGAAAAAGCACGAAGGCTGGCTAAACACCATATGGACCACTGAGCCTGGTCCCCATATCCTCGCTAATGCTCAGAACAAACACCCGAATAATGTTGCCTTCGTGTCTGTACAATGGTCTTTCCGGAAAGAAAAGGCCAAAGGCTTCTGACAGGAAACCCTGCCGGATCAACACCCACGTTCCACCCGGAGGGAACGACTCTGTTGCTTCGTGGTTCTCATAAAGATGTGAGGCAGGACCGTCTATAATGGATGTTGTCGCAATACTCAATCCTCTCTCTTTCGCTTCTTCAAGGACTTGCCATTCTCGATTGACGGTGCTGGGCTTAGACTCTCACGGATGGAGCTTCCGTCTGATGATGAACTTGAGGAAGCATTCGCGGCGGCAGCCTGGGCAGCCTCGAAGAGAACAGCACCCAGCGCACCGGTGTCCCCATCTACCGACTCTGCTTTCTCGCTCGGTGGCAGCTCTCCGTCTTCTAATACGCCCATAACGATAGCACCGCTGCCATGTGTGCGAGCATGTTGTGAGAGGTTGTCGCTACGAGAGAACTTTTTGCCGCACTCGTTACACTCGAAAGGCTTGTCGTGAGTGTGGAGAGAGCGGTAGTGGCGCTTAAGGTGTTCTTGGCGACGAAAGCGACGCGAGCATAGTGTGCAAACGAAGGTCTTCGAGGGATCCTCCGTAAGTGACTGTTTGCGACCACGGCGGGCAACTGGTTGTAGAGCCGCAGATTGGTTGTCGGTGCTAGACGCCACAGCGTTGCTATCTGAAGATCCACCTTGGCTTTCTGGAGCAGAGGTAGGTTGCTGTTGGCCGGAGGTTTGCTGTCCTGATGAGCCGGCTGCATGAAATTGATCATGTGGCGTGGTGATTGGATCGGTGCCGGTAATCTCGCTCTCTTTCTTTACTGATTTCTTCGCAACATTGCGCTTCTTTGGCTTCATCCTGCTTGATGCGTCTTCAGTAGTGAAATGAGATTCTCCTAGTTCAGGTATGCTTGGTAGACCGGCAGTCGCGAACTGCTCGACGTCGTCAAAGTCTTCGAAACTATCCTCGCTAAGGAATTCTTCGTCGTCGAATGAGACCAAGTCGAGTCGTTGTCTCTTATTACCAAGATATGCGGTGGTCTCGGAAGGTGATACTCTGGCTAAGTCTGTAACGAATTCGTTTTCCGAGTCGAGGTCAGAGAATGTATCGAATGTTGGTAAACCACCCAAGGTAGGTGCTACCAAAGAACTAAATGCGTTGGAGAACTGCGACTCCGGTTTGATTAATACGGAGTCGCCTTGCAGGATGAATTTGTGCTCTTCATCCCCCGGGCACAGTGTTGGTAAGGGTGGGAAGTCAAGGCCAACACTGCTGAAACTTGAATTGGCGGATTCGACAACTAAATTGCGCGGATCGCAGAAATCGTAGTCGGTATCAGAAGCAACAGATCGTGGGATGGGGGAAGGAGAAGGAGAAAGTGACGGGCACGAATCGATGGATAGGAGGTCCGATGACTGGCTAGCGGTAACCGAGTGCGGCTGGATGAAAACTGCGGGCAATACGGCAAGGATTAGTGACAGTTGATTCCGTGAACACCAATTATGCGAGACAGCAAACAGCCTTCCAAACCACACCTTTTCAACTTCCGCAGACACATTCAAGACAATTTCGAGAATTATGAAGACGTACCAGGTGTTAGTGGTGGGGAACAGCTACGAGTCCAGTTCCCGCCCGCGAGAATTTCGGACTGAACGTCGCTTTCACAACCCTCTTTGACCCCCTCGATATTCTCGAGAGTGAAGAAGGCACCTGATGTTGGAGTTGGCAGAATACCACAAGTCGATGGTGGACTACTGATGACGCTCCCGGAGACGGAAAGCGGGGGTGTTGATGGGTAGATGTATACATCAGGAGTGCCACATTCGGTATCCAACGACAGCGGCAAACCGTCGTGCTGGTACAAAAACGCTGGCTTCTGCTGTAGTGGGCGTGGCGAAGCCACTGGTGTTATAACCGGCTGCGTGGGCAGCCATGGCTTTGATGGCAAATAAAACTGAGAACTCGAAGCAGAGGGACGGTTGTACATAATCTGAGATTGTCCTCGCAACATCATCTCTTGCTGGTACATTTGCTGCTGCAATTGCCGCATTTGTACGCCGTTGTGGGCAGGACTGGGGTGAGGAGAGAAGTGACCATGCTCTCGGTGTCCAGGCTCCGGGTTATAGTAGAAGAAGGGTGATTGACCCAGAACCTGAGGAGGGTGAACCGCGTGCGAAGATTCCATATTGGTGGTCGATGATACAACCGACTGCAGGAATGCCAACATTAGCCAAGTCGTCTACTACCTAGAGCAACCGGTAGACCTGCCGTCTATAATCTGGATATATTCCTGGGGACTATTAATTTTCGATTTATCCAAGACTTCTTTTCTCTCAAGTATCGAGAGACTGATATGGACTGGGTCCGATGTTGTTTGGTTTAGGAAATGGTCTGAATGAATGACTGGACAACAGAGCTGGGAACAACCAAGTTTCTGTCTAATACATATAATCTCTTTTGGAATTCGGGTTTGGAGGTAATGCCAACGTCGACACTGCTCTGTGGTCAGATTTTATTATACGGAGGGTTAGTTAAGGCAGATGCCAAATGAATGTCAGTGGTAGATATCTGAAAAAAGGCAAGTAATGAAAGAGCCCTAATCCAGATATCTCCAAAAGGGAACAGAAGAAAGATGGTCGATTAAAAAAAAGGTTGGATATCGAAAGGATTAACCTGTTCGTTATTCAAAAACGAGTGTGATGGGGCATAGAGCGGGTAAAGTAGCCTCTGGGTGCAGTTGGGGCACCGAGAGTCCACCCAGTTAGGCGAGAGCTTGCACCCAAACTAAAAAAGACCTAAAAGACCTAAAAGACCAGCTAACAAGGCGGAATCTGTATGGGGATTCGGGAGGATATGAATGGCGCAGTGTCCACCCATCCCGGTCGCATACTAGACTAGGTGCTGCCAAAACCATCACACATGGAAGTGGACACACAACAGTGCATGCACATTGCACACACACACACACACACACGCTCGGATTCCAACGCCGCTTAAACCCATATGTCTACTGCTGCCGGGCTGACACAGACTTGGATCTTGGGGAGGGGAGTGGTGGAGGCTTTGGCTGTGGGTTCCAGTTGAGTCGCAACTCGCAAAATCACAAGCGTGCCGCTAGATTGACGAAGCCAAGTTGGAGGTTTGGGACTTGGGACTTGGGGAGGCACCAAATTGGGAAAGATCAGGGTTTCTGGAAATTGCGACCGACCACGGTCAATCTACTCTAGCGGCAAGACTGTTGCCTTGGGTGTGTGGCAACGAACAAAGACTGGACCAAAGATCACGTATCACACGTCTTACGAAAACTCGAAGCAAGAAGGTCAGAACGGCCAACGACATGGTGCGTCTCATCCAACAGGGATCAACATTTATCGCAATCATATCGCTTTATTGGTGTGATGGGCCATTTTCACTGGAGGGGGGCTCATCTGTCATCTGTATGCAAGCGCAACAAGTATTGTGTCGAAAGTCGAAAAGGTCCGTTGGCAGCACACAATTCGATGCTTCAGTACGGAGTACCATCAGGCACATCATACATGCTTAGGGTTGCAGAATGTTACAAGAGACTGCAGTTGCGACTGGTGAAGGGTATGGATCTCGTATCACCTATCACAACGGCACCAATCCCGTCCGGCTGGACTGGGAAGCTGCAGACTCTTATGTGTCTGGGGACGCCGCCTATCGATTACGGATGATCGCTTGGGATCGTCAGCAATGGATAGGACACAGCTCGAAGGGTCGCGCCCTCGGCCCCTCCCCGCAGCATGTGAGATTTGGTACCTCCGTCCGCCGACCTGAGAGCGTGTCCTCGGATTCTATTCGATGGCGACAAGATGGCAGACTGTCACACGGAAAACTAAGGTACTTTATCGATAGCGAAACAGAAGGACGGCACGCTGAGACGAAGCGCGTTAACAGCATTGGTACTCCGTACGGCGCGTAGAATGTAGAACAGATGGAGGGAGGGCCGAAACATGGGTCGGTCACACATGGGATCTGACCACCAGGCAGCGTATTTATTGCGTAGCGTGCCCAGCAATGCGCAGCATTCATTATCCTACCTTACCTTAATTATCCTGATCAAATCGTGTCCCTTTGACCGATGAGTTCCGTCCAATGACCAAGTACACAATCCGAGTGGAACTGTTGCTTCCTCCGGCTAACCTTCCACTCACTTCGCACTGCCGTTACGCCGTCTTACGCGTTCGGTTGGGTTGGTCATGCCCATGCTGGAGTAAAGGGCAAGGTGCCTTGTTCAGCCGGGTTTCCATTCCTTCATTCGCAATAATTATGCGCTTACTTCCGTACATTGGGGGTTGCATAAATCAGAGAGTCTCCCACCCGCCCCGCTGTTACTAAATATAGCCGTCGTCGCTGATTGGGCGGCTCGAGACGGGAATCATGGACAGATGTATCCGGCGAGACGATAACGCCGCTCTAATGGCGGCCACCTCTTTGTCGTTGGCTTCGTCACCGCGCATTACACTTTTCCAGAAGGAACAGTCACTTCGTCCGATACGCATGTCAATGCTGGGGTTCCCTTGCTGAGCTGAACCAGGATTGATCACCACCAATCGGGACTTGCGTGAGACAACCTCGGGCTAACGCAGGAACGGCGCAGGTACGGCGTCTTCTTTTTGCCAAGGCATAGGTACGTAAAAGTAAAAGATAAAGTGTTTAATGCCTACAAAGGCACAGAGCGAGCGAAAGAAAGGCACGATTCTTCCAAATCGCTCACCTTTCTCCGCTGCCACTCACTATGTATTGACTATCTTGACATCTCCCATTAGATTTCAAGAGTACATACGTTAAGTCACTGGTCTTGCCTGCTCTAGAGATTAATGCAAACGACTACAGCTGAAAAGATTTGCGGTGAAGGCTCGGCGCCCGGGCAGGGTCTCCACCATTCCTTCTGCTCCACAGGGTACGAAGGTTCGGAAGCTTCCCGGGATTTGTATATCAATCCTTCACTGTGGGGAGTCGGAATCAAGATGGTTCATGATTGGGTCTTTCCTATCGACGAATGCTTGGATTTTGCTGATCATGATTTTTGCTTGGATACTACTGCTATGGCGTCTCGATAAACTTTTCGCTCGTGCCAAAGCCCGTCTTGAATGGACGTTCGGCGGGAAAGTCTGACCTTTCAAGGAAAGGTTCAGGTACCGGAAGCCGGACCGTAAATTGCTCTGTAAATCTGGAGGCTTTTAAGGTTTGAAGGTAGATTTACGAGCCAAGCCCATCGACAATTCTGACAGATTTCAGGGTAAGGTATCACAGTGCAGCGGTCACGATCTTAATCACTGCATTGACACCGCCATTCGTGACTGATGGGAGGCCTCAGGCTTTCCATCGAAGGACGCGCTTTCCTTCGGTCCGAGAATACGCAGAAGATACAGATATAACGATAAATTCACGTTGCATCATCGAAGGAAGCCAGTCTCCAGATCCCCACAGCAAATCCACTGTTATTCAAACTTTTCGAAGATCCAGGTGCCGGCAAGCTGGGAAGACATCCCAGCTACGGAAGCCGTGGCTTCAGCGTGGCTTTTGAGGCTCATATTAGCCTCACCCGGCGATGTTTGACCAAACGATTAGACTACGTTCAGCCAATTGTCTGAGACTGCGTAGGATTGGAATTCAATCGTCGGTTTGCTAAATGTGAAAGAGTCGCCAGTAGACGGCGTAAGTATTTTAGTAGGGTAAGCTGACGATCATACTGTACTCGGTTTCAGGGTACGGGGGTCCAACGTAAGTTGTGTTTCATCATCATGTCGCATCTCATCATCTCCCGATATGAAGCATGGGGGCGGCCGCATGACGCCGTGCGTCGACATGTTCAGGCTGCCAGGCTGATGGCCTCTCGATTACTGTTGTTATGGTTCACGGATCCTGATATCACGTTGTTATTATTGAGCTGACTTGCTCAAGCTCTGTTGCTGATCATGCATGATGATGGGTGGAGCCTCATTTCGATTTCGACAAACCTCCAGATCTCGTGCTACCAGCCTATGCTGATCCCGGGTTCCCTGCTCGAGGTTTAGTTGGCCGAGGCAAACGACCCAAATGCCGGATTTGGCTTTGCGGCGATGTTCTTGAACGAGAGGGTCAAGGTATCCGACCTTCCATCCCCGGCTGTGAAAGGTACACGAGAAGCCCGAGGGAGCCCTCTGGCACCAGGTCAGCAGAAGGAACCCTACATGCGTCCCTCTCTTCCCCCAATCAACATTTATCTACTTTCCATGGTTTTCCACTGGTTGGTATGATAAACTTAATCTATTCTACTACCTCATCTTTCCATCTTTGTCCTCCTTCATATGTCCATTTGGGTCTCCGATGATTTATCTGCTTTCGAGTTGCGTAATGAACCCTCTACGATCATTCCACAAAGCAACCGCTCCTTTACCAACACCATACGAGACCTTCAGTGCCTCCCTGGTACCCTGGCCATCTTGGCTTTGGAAAGATTCAGCCAAAAGGCCCAGCAGAGACGCTACATCTGGGTCCTCCGCATTGCCTTTCTGGTTTCCGCAGATTCTAGCTTATCTATAGGGTCGTAGCCGTCAGTTGTTGCACAAGAGTCCCCTGTCAGGACCGCTTTGATCTCCGCAGTCTCTAAAGACGTCAGGCTACAGAAGTACCTCATTCTAGAAGGAACGTGTTCGTCGATCTTAAATGCGGAGAATTTCTTTTTAGTCCCGCCACGCTGCATGGCTTTCTTTCCACCCGCACCAATGAACACATAAGTACGGTTTTGTCTCCTACATTGTCCCAGTCTAAGATCATCTATCTGCTTCCTTTCAAATATCGAGACTTCGCATCTCGAGTGTGTCATGATTAAATTACAGCCCTTCCCCGCCTTTACGCTCAGACCGATCTCATCTGCTTTCTGTGAGCATCGACGCTTCCCGTCCCAAATCCACCATTGCAAACCGCACCCTGCTCCCACTCCAGCACTCAATCCCATCTCACCACCACTGTCCATCTCCCCATGCGTGTTACCGTTCGCCTCCCCATCGCTCACCGCCAACTACACCCTTCACCAATTCTTATCCCTCCCGCGATGACCTCTCCAACCCAGATGGTCATAAAAAAAACCCTCCCCATGAATTATAACATCTAGATCCACCCCTTTATACCGGTGCTGGTATTAGCGAGAGTGTATCGAACCGGTGGAATATATTAAAGAAGAAGATCACGGGGCTATGGGAGTGTATTGTGGCCGTGGTCCTGGGAGGTGGGTTACTTTCCCTACTTGTGGGGAGGGAGGGTAGAGGAAAGGGGTCCCGAAAGTAAATCCAGTGGGGATCTTGGGGTCGAGATAGACGGGGTGTGTACCACAGTGGTTTATTCTTCAATCCTCCTTGAAAATCCGAGTAAAGAAAGGAGATTGATTTCACTCATAAACCTTTGTCGAAAGTCGTTCTCTTTCGTACACTCGCTTTACTTATGACTACCAAAAGTAAAAAAGTCGTGAGTACCGAGTCCATCACCAAAAACCAGACGGGGTACTGTAAGTACATCTGTTAAGTCGCTAACTCCATTTCCGTTCATAGGTCAACATCAAAATATATATATATATTATATACACCTCGAACTTAGGATTAGGAATTGCCGTTTCCGTTCGGGAAAGGGAGCAAGGCTGCTTTAGAGGAAGCATCGAGGGAGCAGGGGGAGCACCAAGGGAGAAGGGGGGAGCACAGAGGGAGCAGGGGGAGCAGAGAGGGAGCAGGCGGGAGCACCGAGGGAGCTGAGGGGAGCGTAATAGAGCAATGCAGGGGCGCAGCGATGAGAGCCTGAAATGACTCCATCGATATCGGCTTGAGCTGTCCTCGTCGCTGTTCGACACATTCAGCTTCGCCTGCTATCTAATTGCATCTTCGATGACTTTATCGCCTACGGATAGTCTGAGTAGACGCGGTACGACGAAAATCTTTCTATCACACAAGAAGCGATTTTTCTTCGCAATTGCAATCTGATTGACATCTCTAAGCGCAGTCTCGAAGACAAACATCATCAGAGTGATATCAATCATTGCTTTTGTAGACTAGATCGAAGTCAATATCGTCTTTCTGCTGTCTTTAGTTTTCTCTTTACTTCTTCACTGTTTTCACATTCTTTAAGATCTGAGTTATTGAAAAAGAATGTGACAACTGAAATATCAGTTTATGAGTCAATCTCTGAGTCATCTTGACATGAAACACGTTGAATTCAAGAGTTGTTCTGTCTTTAGTAAATATATTGATACATTTCATAATCAAAGATAAAATCTTCTTTTCATGCTTAAGTGCAAGTTCATTAACTTGCTGATTGAAAGCAGTTTGATGCTTTCTTCAAAACTTTCTTAATTTCTTTACTAAGTCAACATCTGCAAAGTGAAGCAGATAAACTAAAACTTGAAAGAAAGAAATTAAAACTTCAGAAGAAGATTTTTTGATGAGATTTTTAATAGAATTGCTCAGAATCAGCATTCAAAAAGTCAAGAAATAAATGAGTTAATGAGTAATATACATATTTTCATCTTGTTTAACAAATCAAGCAGTCAGTCTTCTTGCACTCTTTACATGACATTTCATCTGCTTTAATGTAAAAGAATGCAAATCATTATTAAACTGATAATTACAACTGAGTTCAGAGCAACAAAATCTCAGATATAATGTTAAAACTCTCTTGCAGATAATTAAATAAAACAATGATTAAATAATCATTATGTAATCAGAGTTTTAAAGTAATTGCTTTGATCACTTGAATCAGAAGTGATCACAGTAAGCATGATGAGCATGATGCTCATTTTGCTCATCTTGCTCAAGAATGATCAGAAAGATCATTCAGAGTAGAAATAACTTGACATGATTCTTCTATATTTATATAACAACGATCGTTCTCTTAAATAGAAGCTTCATGCTCAACTCATGTAATAGTCAATACAGTTTATTGTCTTAACTATTTTCAGATCTTCAATCTAGTGATTAGTTTGTTATTATACTGATCTCTGTTTATATCTTGTGTTGTTAAAGAGACAATCATTACACTTTGAACATTACTCTTTCACAAGATATCAGAGCATCATCTTATCATAATCATTATGTCATTCTCAGAATGAATTACATCAGCAAACATCACTGCATTCTTGAATAGCAAGTTATTGATTAAGATATCAACATTGAATCTGTATTATGAAGATAGAAACAAGCTTGATGCTTTTCTTATACAAGTGAATGTTTATGTCAGAATACATAAGAAACTAAGTTCATTTTATGATAAAATATTGTTTGCATTCTCATACTTTAAAAAAAATGTTTTCAAATGATTTAAATCATTGATAAAAAATCACTTGAAGAATAAATCAAAAGATTGAAAAAACAAGATTAACAGAATCTTTGAAGACTTCTTTAACTTTAAGCAAGCAATACAAAGTGTTACAATTCTAGTCTTTGTTTATTCTTTGTTTAGTCTTCATCTGATTTTATTTTAATCAAGTCTAGCAAGAATCTGATTTAAAGATAATGTCATTGAAACTCTGCATCACATATATAAGACGTTAACTTAATTGAGTTTAGCACAGAACTGAGAAATACACATATAAGAATTGAGTTCTTTTCTGTAAATACTTTTCTTTCTTAGCATTTATCTATTAGTTAAATAACACTCATATGACTCGCTTTATGCTGACTTCTAACAGTAGATAAATGCTAATCAACTACTCTGCTATTGACATGTAAATGATATGAAATAATCTACTTTTATTCAGAAAATTCGCAAGAGATTCTTTGAATTACTTTTATCAAAACATACATTTAAATTTATTTAAATTTATCACAATCAAATTTACTCATTTATCTTTATCTCTTTTACAATAACACGCGACTTTAAATCAGTTGAGTCATGAACAGCTCATCTGCTTAGAAGCATTGCTAGTAAATGAGTTTTTCTTATTTCTTTCAATGCTTCAACGAGATCTCAGAATGTTACTATTTTATGAGACATTAACACAAGTCAACAACTTCATCAATAAGCTATCAATCAGTCAGATGAGATCATCAAGATGCTGATCAAGTTAAGAGATTAATGAAACATGACTTTGAAACTCAACGAGTAATGAATTGATTTACAAGTCAATCACATCAAGAAACTTAATGAGTTAGAGATGAATCAAACAACAATAGACATTCAAGAAGAGACTATCATTGAACTATGAAAGAAAGTATTGAATTTAAAAAAAAACAGTGTTCAGTGAATTAATCTTGATCTCAACAGTCTATAAAGTCTTGAACTTCTATTGAGAATCATACTCAACAAGAGTCATTTACTTTATTTGACAATTATCATCACAAGTTCTTCAAGTTTTTGAATTCATTTATATTCATTGATGAAGATGAATCAACATGAGACAGCTGAAGAGTCAAGATAAACAACAAGCTTTAGATAAATGTTGATCACTTTGATAATGAAAATATTTGTATTATTTATGTGATATTTAGACTAGAAAATGATGCTGCTGAGCACATCTTCACTTGATGTTGACATGATGCTTTGCATTCATACATCTCAATCAACAAGCTATTTGAACATTTGAAAGAAATATACAATGAACTGAATAAAAATCAAAAGTGTTGTTGCAAGTACAATGCTTTAAAACAAGCAAACAAGTCTTTCAATATCTTCTACTTCAAAAACAATCACAACGCATGCATCACAAATTTTGAAAAAGAGCACTACTAACAAGACAGAGTGAAAACCTAGAAGATGATTGAACGACGATGAATCGCACGAATCGCAGCAGTGCTGATTCGAAGATGATTGCAAGCGATGTTGATTCATCGCAAGAAAACAGAGATGCAGAGTCGAAACGCTCACGTGACGACGAAGAGAACGTTGCTAACATTATTGATCTACTAATAAAGATATCAACGTTAGAGAAAGAGAAGAGCAAAGATCATTCGTGAAAAGAGATAGCATTGAAGCTGATTTGACGTCTTCGACTCGACTCAGAAGAAAAACATCACGCGAATCAGAACGCGTTCATCGCGAAGAATGTACAGAAACTGAAGGCATCAGTTCAACTGCTTAACAAGCAGTTGCATACACAGAAAAACATGCGTCTTTCAACGAAAATCACGTCATGAGCGAACGTGGCAAGAGAAGAAATAGCGACAAGAAAGCAACGTTTCAGAGATGATTCGTTGTCGCTTCGCAAGAAACGAGAAGTCATGATTAAGATAATGAACAGAAGAGAAATAAAAGAGATACAGAAGAAGTCGATCGAACAGATTCTACAGAGAATCGCAGACGTGTCGACAGGTCAAAGAAATCTAATCGTGTCACTTCGCAAGCTGAGCAGCGATGACATTTCCCTTCACGCAGTTAGCTCAGATGCTCGAGCAAATCTGAAAAAGATTCAGACGTGAGCAAAAGAAATCGCGAGTTCGACACGCGTAGCACGTCGAATCTTCGCAGTGCTGACACATGAAGTACGCACTACAATAGACATGAGCAATCAAGAAAAGATCATTGAAAGACTGATAAAAGATAACGCGAGACTTCATGAAGATCTGAAAGTTCTAAGAATAGTCTGGCTCAAGAAGGTAGCAGATAGCGAAAAGACTCATTTATCGCTCATCGTAGAGATCGCGATCGAAGCGATGACGAATCGACTAATGAACGTGAGCATGCTGAACTCGTATCAAGAATGTGCATGCGAACTATTTGAAAAGAACTGTTGCATCACACAGTGCTTCAGATGTCACGAATTTGATCACATGACTAAGATCTGCAGAAAGAATCAGCGCTGCGAAAAATGCGCAGGCAAGCATCACATAGAAAAGTGTGTGATGCCTTTGAATAGAAGACGTTGCGTCAACTGCAACGAAAATCACGAACTCTGAAGATGCATCTGTCTCAAGTGACGACAGCAGATGAAACAAGCGTTCGAAATCTATAAAAATAAATTGTTCAAATACTCTGAAATGTCTAAATACAATTGCACATTCTTCTCGCTGTTTCTGAACTCTTTAGATTCAACGAACTCTTCAGATTCAATGAATTCTTTCGATTCAATAAATCTCTCGAGCTCAGCAACAGTCATGCTGAAAACACACAGTTGAATCGCTGACAAATCAGCTTGACAGATAGTAAAGATCAAGAAGAGACGAGTTGATCTTTTCTCTTGCGTAAGTAGTGACTCAGACGAGACGACATCTGAGCAGATTCAGAAATGTTCAATCAGAAAGTGAGAAAGATTGTTGATGATCGAAAGCATACAAAGAGTCTTCTCATCGCAAAGTCAACAACAGCTATGAATAACTCTATGATGAAACAGTCTTTTCTACGAATTCTACAGTACAACATCAGAAAATCATTAAGAATTCAAGAATCATTTCTAATTGACAGAGAAGTTCGCGAATTCAACATAGTAGCTATACAGAAGCAAGATTGCAACAACAACGACTTGCAGTCATTTAGCGCAGCACACAACTTCTTTCATCTAGTGAAAAACTCGTCATCTCAATCAAGAACATGCATATACATTAACAAACATCTAAGACTCAATCAATGAATAGTAGAAACAGCTGAGTCAGACATTTGCTCAATCAGAATATTAACTCGCAACACAGATAATGAAACGCAGACGTTAAGACTTCTAAACGTCTACAACTCATACTCACTGTCTACTACATTCACAGAGAAATCTTCAATCATTTCTCGTTTGAACGAACTACTCAAGAATGATTGCAAACAACTGATTGTAGAAGATTTCAATCTACATCATTCTCACTGAGAAAGACGAAGATGCTTCACTCGTCATACAACAACTGATATTCTACTAAACATCATTACAAACGCAAGACTGAAATTATTACTGAAATCAGACACTATTACTCGCGAAACTCACAATCAATTTACGATGATTGATCTAGTCTTTAGCAGCGAGAAAATACAGTTCATGACACGCAAGTGCAGAATACGAATTGATCTGCATCAGAGATCGAATCATCTTTCGATCGTCACAGAGTTATGTTTACAAACAATCTCAGTGCAATTCTCGACTTGATGACTTTGAAAGAAAATGAATACAGAAGCATTGAGTGCTTATCTGCGAATACATCTATCTTTGAAACGCTCTCTAGACGACAAGACTATGATGAATGACAGAGTGTGCAAGATTATCAGAGTGCTACAGAAGATCATCGAGAAATTTATTTTCTTGACAAAGTCATCAAATTGAGCAAGAGACTTTTGAAATCAAAGCTGCTTTGAAGTAGTAATGAAATCAAGACGACTGCGAATCATATGAAAAACACAAGACACATTAGAAGCGTGAAATGAATATCTGAAGCACAATGATCATAAAAACAAGATCATTCGACAAACGAAATGCGCACACTTCAGAACACAAATGCATGAGCTGAGCGAAGCACTCAAATCGATATGACGCTTTGCAAAATGAGCTAGAATCGAAAGTCAGCTATCTAAAAAGCTTTCTCAGTTTTCGTCACTGAAGCGAAGCGACATCGATTATATAACAACGACGTTCGAGAAAAAAATCGAGATACTGCAAGAAAAGTTCTTTTTCTCATCTTCTCAAGCGAATGTCAGCGACATCGCAGAATCATTCATATCTCTGACAGTCTCATTCAATTCACGCATCACAGAAGATGAAGTGAAGTAGACAATCAGATGAGTAAAAGCAGACAAAGCGTCGAGCGCTTCAGATATTTTAAACAGAGTGCTTCAAGCGAGTCTTGCAGAACTGATCTCAGTACTGACGAGTTTATTCAACGCATGTGTAACACACAAGTATTATTCGAAGCAGTTCAAAAAGACTCAGACAATAGTACTACGCAAATTGAAGAAAAGTGACTATATTAATTCAAAGACGTATCGACTCATTGCTTTGCTCGATATCATAAGCAAAGCGCTGAAGTCGATTATGATCAAAAGACTGAGTGACATAGTCGAGACTCATTGCATGCTATCAAATGCTCAAATGAGAGCGAGACGCAAGTGATTCATGATCTCGACGTTAGATCTACTAGTAGATCAAGTTCACACAGTATGAGACTGTAAATCAAATATGTGATCTTCATGCTAAGCTTAGACGTCGTTGAAGCGTTTGATTGAGTTTCACACGTCAGACTTCTGCACACGCTGAAAATGAAAAGAACGTCGAGCTACATAATCGAATGAACACGCAGCTTTCTAGAGAATCGAGAGACGTCGCTAATATTCGATGAACAAACGAGCGACATGCGCGAGATAAACGCAGGCATATCGCAGAGATTTCTCATTTCATCGATTCTCTTTCTATTCTTCAACGCAAGTCTAATTGAAAAATGCGAAGCACTGAAAATTAAAATCGAAGTGCTTAACTTTGTAAATGATATTAACATTCTAGTCTACGACAGATTCACTGAAGAAATCTGCAGAACACTGAGCAAAGCACACAATGTCTGCGCGAAATAAGCTTGCACTCATGACGCAACGTTCGCATCAGAAAAGTACAAGCTTACGCATTTCACTAGAAAATCGAAGATATTCAACATGATGACTAGCATACAAATAGAAAGCTCAGTTATCAAATCGAAATCAGATGTACGAGTTCTAGAGATGCAACTGAACATGAAACTGCAATGAAGCGCGCATCTTCGACAAATAGAGACGAATCACATCACAAGAATGCTGACACTTAGTTGTCTTGAAGTTTTTACATGAGAAGCTATCTTCACAAAAGCGAGACAAGTATACTCAGCAGTAGTGAGATCAGAAATTGCATTCGAAGCATCAGTCTGACATCAGCGCGACAAGAAAGATGAACTGTCGAGCAAAGAATGCAGACTAGAAACACTTCAGAATCAGACTTTGCATCACGTAGCAGAAGTGTTCAAAAGAGTAAACATCGAAACTCTAGAGACAGAAACATACACAAGTTCGCTACATGTTCATCTGAACATGCTACAGAACAAGATCACGCTACACAGTTGAGTCAACGATCGAACGCAAGAGATCAGACAAGCATGCAAACTAATACGCGCTCGTTTGACGAGAGTTAATCGCGTCATTTCTCGCTCATTCGTCATCAAGAAAATAGTACTTCTGAATGTCTTCATTCAAGAAGATGCGAAGATACAGTTAAGATGCAGACGACACACTTTCTTCTTCACAACAATTTCAACAAACGATAGCATCGCAATAACGCAGTATCACAAAGATCAATGAAATCAACGATGAGAAAAGTACAGAGAATGCGTCGCAGATGTCAATGCAATCTCAGCACAAAGATTGCATCTGAGCAATAAGATGATAAAGATGCATGATGATCTTCAGAAAGCAGAAAGCACTCTCGCAATGCACATCAGAATTGAATGCATAGATCTGAACGCTTATCTGCACTCTAGAAACATTTCAGACATGAATAGCTTGCGATGTGACTGCGAATGAAGTCATCAGACGACGAAGCATGTACTCATGCACTGCTCGAACTGATCGCATCTGCGATCAAGAATGCTACAAGATGCTGACTTCTTGAACTATCAAATAATCGTCGTCATCACGAAGAGTCTCAGAGCAGTAGCAAAGATGATGATGAAAACAAAGCTCTTGAAGCAATTTAAAGTAACTAGAACACTCGTTCTCTAACGTGCAATCAACGCGAACAAATTTGATACATAGTCTCAAAACTCACTGTTTCGACTGCGTGAAGCAGTCATGTAGACTGCGAGTGATTTTCTACCTCAGAGAATTTTGTTCACTCGATACAGATAGCATAAAGTCTCTCATGAGTCGATTTAATCGATGTCACAAGAATGTATGAATTTATTATTATTATTATTATTATTATTATTATTATTATTATTATCTTCTACTTTAACTTTATGAAACTATTCAGTTATCTTAAATATAATGATTGCATTCTGATGAACAATCTTCAGAATAAAATCAATAATCGCTTGCAGAATGTTTTATCAGTCTGTTCAGAGAACTTTACTTCGCTCACTCACTTAAGAATCTTTCTTCAAGATGTGAATAATAAACAATAAGTTAATTATCAGCTTTGCAGCGAACGTTTCATTGTCATCATCAAAGTCACTGTCATATCTGATAAATGTGCTACTTCTTTGTCAGTAACAACTTTGATAATTAATTATGTTAAGTTAACTATCTTTTCTATCTCTGAGTCAGCAAGATCATCAATTATCTGCTACATCTGCAAAACTCTTGATCATTTGTTCAAGAATTGCTTTCAGCTGAACAAGATTAATACTTCTGCATCTCATGCATTTACTCTTCGTTTACATGAAATCATTATTTCAAAGAATAAAGAGAATGAGAAAATGTCTTTTGAGAATAATGAGACAAAAAACTAGAGACTTTCATCAAAGACGTAATGAAAGATGTGTTAATTTCTTCAACAATGAGCATGTCAGATTATTTTTTTGCTTCTGAATCTTTGACTATTGAATGTGTACTTTCTAGCAATGAAATTAGTTACTCATTGAAGTCATTGATTGACATCAAAGCTGCTGACTATTCATTTATTGATGAAGTGATCATGCAGATTGTTTATGATCAGTTGCAAATTGAGTCTCTGACTTTAATCAAAGTGAAGTCAATTCAAGAATTTGACAATCATTATGCTAAAAAACTTATTATTCATATCATTTATTTGAATCTGACTGTTTAAAATTATACAATTGACACAGCTTTTATGTTGATCACTCAATTAAATCAACATCAAATGATTTTTGAAAAAACATGAATAAATAAAATCAATTTAGTAATTGATATGCAAATCAATTTTCTTCAATTTTCAAATTTCACTTCTAGTCAGAAATTGATTGTTCTATTCTCAAGCAATAAAACAATCACAAAACAAAAGAGTTTAACTTCTACTTATATACTGAAGAGATTTTTCACTTTCGTTACATCTCAATTCAGTCAGAAATCACTCTCTTTCAGTCAGTTCAATGAGAAGTCAGTTAAATTAATTAAACAGTTAAAATCGTGTAATGCAACTTTAACTAACGTCAAAATCTCTAAATTAACGTCAGGTTCAATGAACATTGCAATGATAAAGACTGCAACTTATAGAATGTTAATTAAACAATCAGACATGAAGACTTTTGCTGTTATTGTCTTGAAAATTGATCGACTCATAACTACAGTTGAAAATAAGCTCAAAGAAGTGAATCTGCATAAGCTTTTACACATTAAGATTCTTGAAGAGATCAAAGTTAAGCTTCTCTTCAAGTATCATGACTATCTGAACATGTTTAATCAAGCTATGATCAATCAACTATCATTTCATTGTTTCTATGATCACAAAATTGAGTTGATCAATGAAGAAACATCTTCTTAAAGCAGACTATATCAGATGTTCAATTACAAGCTTCAAAAGATAAAGAAGTATTTGATCAATTATTTAAACAAAGAATTTATTTTCTTCAGCTTTGCATCATACGTTTCGCTCATCTTGTTCATTGAAAAGAAAGACGAGAGTCTGCGTTTCTGCATTGATTACAGAAAGCTCAATGCTATGATCAAACGAGATCACTATTCTTTGTCATTAATAGACGAGATTCTCGCTTATATATAAGAAAGTAAGTATTTGACTCAATTGAACATCATTGTCATGTTTAACAAACTATGCATGCATTCAGATAACGAAGATTTGACTATCTTTATTATCTTCTTTAACTCATACAAATATCATGTAATGCTTTTCAAATTAATCAATGAATTAACGTTTTATCAACATTATATAAACAATGTGTTGTTCAAATATCTACATCAGTTTTGTCAGATTTATTTAAATGACATTATCATTTACAACAAAATCTTGAAGAAACACAAGTGACATGTACAATTAATCTTGAATAACATCAATCATTTGATGAAATTAGCTAAAACTGACTACAAGCTCATCAAGCTAGCATCAGTCAAAAATATCTGTTTAGTTGAGCTTCTAGCTCACAAGCTTTAATAGTCACTCATCAACAACTAATAGTTAGCTACAAGTGCTTGTATCTTTTGATGACAGTCATTTGCTCAAAAGACATCAATTGCTCAAAAGATATAATGTGCAATACATGTTCACTTTTTGTATGTTTCTACATTCAAGATTTATATGTAATCAAATAAATCATTTGATGAATTGATTATTTAAATAGCTATTTAATCATCTATTTAAACATGAAGAATGCTTGGTAGAAAATCATGTAGAAAGTTATGAAGAATGCTTGATAGAGAAACATGAAGAGTGCTTGATAGAAAAACATGAAGAGCGCTTGATAGAAAAACATGAAGAGTGCTTGATAGAGTGCTTGATAGAAAAACATGAAGAGTGCTTGATAAAGTGCTTGATAGAAAAACATGAAGAATGCTTGATAAAGTGCTTGATAGAAAAACATGAAGAGCGCTTGATAGAAAAACATGAAGAGTGCTTGATAAAGTGCTTGATAGAAAAACATGAAGAGCGCTTGATAGAGAAACATAAAGAGTGCTTGGTAAAGTGCTTGGTAAAGAAACATGAAGAGCGCTTGATAGAATGCTTGATAGAAAAACATGAAGAGCGCTTGATAGAAAGTTATGTAGAAAGTCATGTAGAAAGCATTGTTTGACTCATGTTATGCGTTCAATCAACATGTATTTTGAAGCATGTAGAATGTTTGATAGAGTGTTTGATAGAAAGCTCAGTCAATAACTCAATAGATAGCTCAGTAGAAAGATTGATAGAAAGATTGATAGAAAGATCAGTAGAAAGATCAATCAAAAGATCAGTGAAAAGCTCACTAAATGACTTAATCAAAAGATCAGTAGAAAGCTCAGCAGTAGAAAGATCAATAGAAAGATTGATTGAAAGATCAGTAGAAAGCTCACTAGATGACTCAATCAAAAGATCAGTAGAAAGATCAATTGAAAGATCAGTAGAAAGCTCAGTGAAAAGCTCAGTAAAAAGCATTGTTTGAAGCACTGTTTGACTTGTGTTATGCACTTGATCAACGCGTCTTTTGAAGCATGTTTTGAAGTGAGTAAACTGACTAGTAAATGAATAAGTAGATAGCTGAGTTGATAGCTGAGTTGATAGCTGAACATGTTGATATTTTAATTGTTGTTATTCTAGAAAGTAGAAACTATAAAGGAAAAAAGAAGATGAAAACTTCGAACTCTTTAGCGTTAGCTTTATAAAGCTCGAAGCGAAGATTATCAAGTAAATAGCTGAGCATGTAGAATGATGAGTAGATAGAAAGTCATGTAGAAAGCATTGTTTAAAGCATTGTTTGACATGTTTTATGCATTTGATTGACGCGTTTGATAGAAAGTAGAATGAAGAGTAAATAGATGAGTAGAATGAAGAGTAAATGAGCGAGTAAATAAATAAGTAGAATGAAGAGTAGATGAGCGAGTAGAATGAAGAGTAGATGAGTGAGTAAATGAGCGAGTAGAATGAAGAGTAAATGAGCGAGTAGAGTGAAGAGTAGATGAGCGAGTAGAATGAAGAGTAAATGAGCGAGTAGATAAATGAGTAGAATGAAGAGTAAATGAGTGAGTAGAATGAAAAGTAAATGAGCAAGTAGATAGACGAGTAGAATGAAGAGTAAATGAGCGAGTAGATAAATGAGTAGATAGACGAGTAAAATAAAGAGTAAATGAGCGAGTAAATAGACGAGTAAAATGAAGAGTAAATGAGCAAGTAAATAGATGAGTAGAATGAAGAGTAGATGAGCGAGTAAATAGATGAGTAGAATGAAGAGTAGTGCTAAATCAGCTAAATCAGCTTGTAGCTGATTTATGTAGCATGTAAGCTAATCAACAATGCAAACTCAACTGACAGTTAGCTTGTAGCAAACGTCTCATCTAGTAGCTAGCATATGCATCTTGAGCGCATTAATATTGAATAAACTTTGCTCACTAGCTCACAAGCTATTTAAGCTCTTTATTGAAATGTTGATGAAACTACAAAAAGCTGATCTACAGATAAACATTAACAAGTGCAAGTTTCATGTTCAGAAAACTATCTTTCTAGAACTCTTGATATCAATTGAAGAATTGAAGATGAATTCACAAAAGATGCAAGCAGTCGTTGATTGATTTACACTCAATAATCTCACTCAGATGCAGTTCTTCATTGACTTCTGCAATTTCTATTAATGCTTCATCAAAAATCTTTTGAAGATTGTTCATTCAATGATTCAACTCATTCAAAAGAAGATCATATTTGAATGAAATAAAGTCTGTCAGATTGTTTTCAATCATATGAAGAGATGTATGATTGAGACTTTTATACTACGTCACTTTAATCAAACTTGTGAGACTATTCTTGAAATCAACTCATTCAACTACGTCAATGATGAAGTTCTCTCTTAATATGATGATGAAGAAGTACTACATTTAATTGTCTTTTATAGCAAGAACATGTTTTCTGCTGAATGTAACTATAAAATATATGATAAAGAACTTCTGATTATCATTCAAGCATTTGAACACTGATAATTCAAACTGAAACTAACTGACATTTCTATCAAGATGTTCATCGATTATCAAGCGCTCACTTCATTGATGAAAGATAAAGAGCTGAGCAGACATCAGATGCACTGAGTTCAGAAACTCACTGATTTCAACTTCAGAATAATGTATTAATCTGACAAACAAAATATCAAGATCAATGCATTAACTCGTCAAGCTGACGTCATGCTCAGAGATTCAGAAGATGAGCGTATTTGCTATCAATAAATAACTATTCTGACTTTGAATTGAATGAAAATTGCTGATCTAAAGAAGAACATTAGTGAATCAATCTATAAACAGATTCTTAAGACTAATGAAATTGACAAGAATTGTATGCTACTTCGCGAAGTAATAGCAAGAGATGAAATACAATATAAAGATATCAAATTAAAGAATTGTTAAACTCAGAAGAGAATCTTGTATCATGATTGTCATGAACTGAGAACTGAATGAAATCAGAATGAAATTCTAATAACTAGATTTTAAATACAAGACGTTGCATGAAGAAGAAAGAAAAGAAAGAGATTATTCAGAGATTCTTATACCTCATGAACGCTGAGTATCATTCGTATCAAAGAATTCTCATAACATCACTAATAATCTCATGTTTATCATCATTTATAATATTGTTCAACATCATTTAAGTGATCTAACATTTCTTTTCCCAACATTTTTCAAGTAACACATGCTAAAATCGTGACAATAAATTTCTCTTTTGAAGTCAAAGCTTCTGCAAGACTTTTAATTCTCTAACTCATATTCAGAGTCGTTGCTTTCTTGCACATAAGCAATTCATGAATTCTTACTCAAACAATCGAAATTTCAAGCGTGATAGACGTTCATGACTTTAATGACATTCATCACATTTGCAAACTTTACTCAACTGTTTTCTTCTATTTCAGTTCACTTAATTAAATACTTTAGCTGAGAGTTCTTTACTTGAAAGTTCAATATTTCGTTCATCTTTCAGCTAAGCACTTCTTCGACGAAGATTATTGAAAATGACGCGAAAGATATTTATTCAGATAAGAAATCGTTGATTGCAGAATGAAGCAGATAAGTATGAAAGACATTGAAACAGAATCAGTCATTAAGCAACTTTAGTTGATAAGAATGAGAACTAACAATTTTGATGATTCTGAAAGATTTCTCGAATTTATTAGATAACTTCTTGCTGAGTCAATGAATCATCAAATTGCAAGCATTTAATCAAATCATATCATTAATTGCATACTTGAGAGCGTGTTGTTGATGAACATTAGCGAATTGTTTCTGATATGCTTAAGCTAAGATCATTTGTTCTTGCAGAATTTCATTGATTCAATTTATTTTCTGAATAAACAGATCAACATGTATTCATTTTGAATATTTAATAACGTTCTTCTAAGTCTTCTTTGATTTCAACCTCATTTGAGAATGCTGTTCGAAGTTAGCTAGAAACGATGTGCACTGAGTGCTTTCAAAGAAGTGATTGTTGATGACAAATTCAGCTGATGACAGTCATGCAGCTCAGTCGTTCTGCATAAAGAACACGAAGACTCAAAGATATTGTTTCAAAACGTTGTTGATGTTCTTGATTTAATCATTCGTTTCTGAGTAAAACGCAGTTGACAATTGAGCTTGAATCTTCAATTGAGTACAAAGTTTATCTTAAAAGTGATTAACAAATCGAGTTTCATGATTCAAGATGATTGAATCAGATAATTCATGATGTTTTCATATTGCACGATAAAAAACTCAAGCTGTATCTAAAGCTGTAATTTCACTCATAGACTCGTAATGCACTTGTTTAGATAGTCTGTTCACGACTATCAGAATATTGATTGTTGAATTTTCGTTCAAATTCTTACTTTCAGATACTGTCATGATGAAATTCATGACTATGTCTTTTCAGCAACAATTGAATACATCAAGAGACTTCAAAGCTCTCTGATATTTTTCTCTAGAGATCTTCACTCAAGAGCACAGATGACAATTATGTATGAAGCGAGCTACTGTCTTGATCATTTTGAGTCAGTAATAATGATGACTGAGTATTTCGTAGATCTTGACTCTTTCTGAATGATTTGCAATAGACGTGTCATGACTTAACTGAAGCAGACGTAGTTGCAGTTTCTCATCTTTAAATATTAATAGTCTATCTTTATAGTAAACTCGATCACTTCGCAGCATACATTTCGCTAACGAAAATTCTTTAAACTTTCATTGATCATTTCTTAACGCAGTTATCACGATCTGTATTCATTCATCATTGAAATAGACTGCAAAGAGTTGTTCTTCTAGCTCATTCATAGAAATTTTCTCTGATGATTCAAACTGCTCAGAGATCACTGATTCGCTCTTCAAGTCACTTGATTCAAATGCTTCAGAGTCACTATCGTCAAGAACATTGATTAAGACTTGAATTTTCAGATTTTTTGATTTTAGCACGATCTGTCACTGATGTTCTCGATGACTATTTCTTTCGTTCAAGAAAAAATCTTCTGATTGATGTGTAAATGCATTGACTCGAGTGTTTAATTCACTCAAATAATACACGATTTTGAAGTTAAATCAAGAGAGAAATTCTGATCATCTGACTTGTCTTTGACTAAACAACTTAATTGACATGAAATATTCTAGATTCTTGTGATCAAAAATGATCTCAACGAGATTTAATGTATCTTTCAGTTCAAATCTTCATTTCTTAAAAGCTTTAATTATAGCTAGAAGTTTCTTATCATAAATCTCGTAGTTGCATTCTGCAAGTAGCATTTTGAAAGAGAAATAAATCACAGATCTTAACTGCTCATTATCATCTTGTTGAAACATGACTTTAATCACAACATAGTTGAAGACATCGATTTTCACAGTCACAAGTAGATTCAAGTTATAGTGCATTAAGATAGAAGCAGTGATAAATGTTTATTTGAGTCGATCGAAGATAAATTGACACTTCTGAGTTCAATTAAATGACTGATCTTTTCTGATTAAGACAGTCAACGAGTTGATCAGCTTGAAAAACTTCTTAATAAATCGTTTATAGAAGTTGATGAAGCTCAGAAAGCTTTGAACATCTTTGACGTTTTATGATGCAGCTCAATTCATGATGACATTGATTTTCTCAGAATTCATTTTGATTTCGTGAATGATGATTATTAGACTCAAATACTTGATCTCGATGACTGAAAATTCGCATTTCTCAATATTTATCTGTAGTTCAACGACTCTAAGTCGCTTCAGTATCTGATGAACATGCTAAGTATGCTTCTTTTTGCTGTTGCTATAGATCAAAATATTATTCATGTACGCAGTGTAGAAAACATTCAAGAGATCATGCAAAGTGTCATTAATGAAGTTCTGAAATGATGATGATTCATTTGTGAGTTTGAAGAGCAAAACGTTGTACTTGTATAAGTCATAACGTGTTCAAAAAGCGATTTTTCACTCATTTTCATAAGTCATTTGCAGTTTATTAAAGACTGCAATGATATTTAACTTGATGTAATACTTGATCTTAGTCAGTCAATTCAGAGTTTCTTGAATGAGAGATAATGAATATTGATTCTTAACTGTCATGACATTCAAATCTTGATAATTTACGCAAAATCTGAGTTTTTCGCTTGATTTTTTAACAAAGAGTATCAAAGAGATTGCAAGAAAAGAGCTGACTTGAATAAAGTCTTTGATCAAATTATTCTTCAGATACTTCTTTAGTACTTGAAGCTCATCTTGAGACATGTCATATAAAGATTCGAAGATAGAAGTTTTGCTCTTCTGCAGCTGAATTTTATGATCATAGAAACGTCGTTCAAATAGAATGTTCATCAATTTGCAAGAGAAAACATCTAGAAAGTTGTGATATTTGAGAAACAATAGCGTGACAAAATCAACGAAAGACGTGATTTTCAGAGCTTTGTTGATATTTCTCATGAATATAATAAACAGATCATGATTCTTCTTTCTAGCGAGTTGCAGAAACGAAGCACTATTTATAGCGTAGATCTTCAGATGTTTCAAGAACAAAAACGTTGAAAAGATTAATACTGACACAGTTGAAATCGAGATGCTTAAGAAAGTTTCAAATACGAATTCTGAGTTGACTTGAGATTCAAAGATGAGCTGATTATGACGCAGATCTATAATTGCTTTATGACTTTTTAATCAGAGCAGATTTAAAACAACTGAAAATTGCGAAAGTTGAGTGACATAAAAGAGAGTTTCTTCAAGCTTCTCGCTTGAAACTCAAAGTTTGACAAAAGCATAATAAGTGATTGAATTAAATACAACTGATTGATCATCAAACTTCTGAAGAATACAGATTTCAGACAAAGAAAAACAGAGCAGAAAGTGTCTTTGCGCGAAAGAGTCATCAATAAATGCATAATCAATGACATTGATATCAATCAAAACAGAAAGATTGACATTGATTTTATTGCTTTCTAGATTATCTGAGAGCATGAAATGATCATTGTTCATCTTCTTTTCTAATCAATAAATCGAGCTAACTAAGAGTGCAGAGATTTTCAGACTGTTTGATTGTCTCTGCAAGCAACTGTACGCAGAGACTAGACTTTTTTCAAGATGAAAGAAGTATTGAAAGCGAGATTGTTAATAAAGATTGCAAGAACGAATAATGAGATGACTCATAGCTGAATCTTGAGCTTTGAATTGCAGATTGCAGTCTGATGCTCAGACTTATTGCAGTATAGACACAGATGATTAATCATGCAATGCTGATGCTTCTCAAGAGTCAGTGAGTCTCATTTCTTCATGTTGATGATCAATAAGTTCATGAAATTTCTCAAGCTTGAGATTGTAACTTTCAAGTCTATCAAGAGTGTTGCATATTTGACGAGATACGCTGAGACTGTAGAAGTCACAGAGACAAAGTGAATTACTGCTTTTGACTTGAAAAGATTCTGTACTGTGACGCGATATTGACTATTCAACTGCTGACATTTGATAATCAACTGCTCATAGTTCAGACTGCTGACATTCATCTGAATCAATAAAGCTTTGAGCTCGCTGAATAGTTCATTCTTCAGATTGAATTTTCAAGTTACGACGTCATATTTGATTACATCAATGTGCTGCTGAAAATCGAACAGATATTCAATGAAGATGCAATTTTGCATTCTTAGAGCTGAAATGAATCGCTGAGCGATTTCTTGCTTATCTGAATCATCGAAGACTTGTCTTAACAAGACAACTAATTGCTCAATCGTGACTAGCTTGTCATGCTGAGCAGTCATACGTGACAACGCTTGAGCGACAGCGTTTTTCAATAAGCGACTGTACTCATACAGAAGATGAGACTCAAGAGTTGAATAATGATTCACGTTCAACTTCAGCTTGCTGATCAGCTTAAAGATGAATTGATTTAGCTTGTTTTCTCGCTCTTTGATATAAAGTTCTGAATTCAAATATTTCTCTGATTTGATATTGATTTTGCTCATACTCTTGAGTTCTTGAATCATTTCTGACAAGGTTTCATTATTGATCTGAGACTGCTTAAGTTTAATCTGAGTTTGCTCATGTTCTTGTTGACAGACTGAGACTCAGTTGATATACTGAGTGATGATGTCATTGAATTAAGTTTGAAGTTCAATCAGAAAAGTGTATCACGCTTCAAGAACATTGTTGACGTGAGTTTAAAACTGAGTGACAGTGATGAGTTCATTGATCGAGACTAAAGATGTTGATAACAAAGTGTTGCTGATATTCTTGAATTGACTCATGATGTAGTGTGAATGCAACGTAATGTCACACACTGAGAGCTGAATGAAATCAGAATAAAATTCTAATAACTAGATTTTAAATACAAGACGTTGCACAAAGAAGAAAGAAAAGAAAGAAATCATTCAGAGATTCTTATATCTTATGAACGCTGAGTATCATTCGTATCGAGAAACTCTCATAACATCACTAATAATCTCACATTTATCATCATTTATAATATTGTTCAACATCATCTAAGTGATTTAACATTTCTTTTTCCAACATCTTTCAAGTAACACATGCTAAAATCGTAACAATAATAGTCAGTTATGAGTCTTATTCAATGAGCTTCTACAAATGAATCTGATTCGTGAGATGCATGATCAATCATCAACTGATCATTCTGATATTCTTAGAACTGTGAAAGTCATAAAGCGAAACTACTATTGATTATTCATGCGAAAAACAATAGATTGATATATTCAAAACTGCTATATCTATCAACGTTCAAAGATATTTAGAAATAAATCAAATGACTTGCTTCAATCTTTATTGATATCTGAACAGCAATGACAAGACATAGCAATAAACTTCATTATTGATTTATCTGATTTAAGCGAGTACAACGCTATTCTGATGATCATCTGCAAATTGTTAAAAGAAAGACATTATATTTCTTGCATCATTGATGATGAAAATATCACTGTTGAAAAGACAGTTGAAATGCTGATTCAATGAGTATATTAAACTTATAATTTATCAAGCTTCATAGTATCTGATTGAGATTCACAATTCATCTCTATACTATGAAAGTTTCTTTGCAAACGACTGAGCATTTTTCTTCAATTGTTTATCATTTATCATCTTCAGATCAATGATCAAGACGAATAAGTCAATCAGAACATCAAGCGATATCTTTGATTCTTCTGTTCGTATATGCAGAATAACTGATCTAAATGACTATTTATGATCAAGTTTATCAACAATAATGTCTTGTCATCAATTATTTTCTTGATTTTTTTCTTCATGAACAAGAACTTTCATTCTCATATGAGCTTTGACTCTGACATCATTGAGTATGAAAGCACTCGCGAACGCTTGCAGATCAATTGAGTCAAGAATATATCTGAACAAATGAACAAAACATTAATCTTTGCTCATGAAGCTCTGATCAAAACACGAAAACAAATGATGAATCAAGCTAATAAGCATAGAAAGAAAGTCAATTACAAAATTGAATCAAAGATGTTTCTGAACGAAAGAAACATCATTACAGCGAAACTCTTCAAAAAGCTAGATGATAAGATGCTCAATTCATTTAAGATTACAGACTCTGTTGACTTCTTTTATAAATTGAAACTATCAGACACTATGCATATACATGATGTATTTCATTCAAAGCTTCTTCGTTCTGCAGTTGATGATTCTCTGTCTAATCAGAAGAATAAATTCTTGAGATCAATAGTAGTAAACAATGAGAACGAATGAAAGATCAACAATATATTGAACTTTCAACAATATCAAAGACAACTTCAATATCAAGTTAAATGAAAGAGTCATGACAATGATCTCAACTGATATAACGCTGACGATGACGAATTTATGAACGCTCAAGAGATGATTGATGACTTTCATATCAAATATTTAAGAAAAGCGCACTAAGAAATAACATTCATGCAAACATGAATAGTCAAGAAGAAAGAGTAATTTTACAATTCTAGTTTTCATTTATTCTTTATTTAGTCTTCATCTGATTTCATTCTAATCAAGTTTAGCGAAAACCTGATCTAAAAATGATGTCATTGAAACTCTGCATCATATGTGTAAAACATCAATTCAATCAAATTTAGCACAAAGCTGAGAAATATACATATAAGAATTGAGTTCTTTTCTGTAGATACTTTTCTTTCTTAACATTTATTTATTAGTTAAATGACATTTATATGACTCACTTTATGCTGATTTCTAACAATTGAAGTTCAGTAGCTTTTTCATTTGAATGACAATATCATTTGCTTTTCTAACTTCAAGTTGTTCACAAGTTGTTTCATAGTCAGTCATATTTGAGTTGAAACTCATTTGAAAGTGAAATTCTTTATTAAAGTAAAAGAAAGTCATTGAAGTGATTGAAACAATATTGAAATTGTCACTGAATTTCATCATAGATATTCATTTGACTCAGTTATTCTGCATGTAATTGCAATAAATTCTAAGTTTACATTCAACGTCTTGATTGACTCATTTCAATTGATCATTGATTTCAGAATGATAGACTGTAAATAAACTAGCTGTGATTCTCAGTCACTTGCAAAGACTTTTTCACATAATTAATATGAATTAAGAATCTTTGTTCAAAACAATAAAACTGAGTAAATCATGCAGTCAATAAACATTTCATAGCATGATTCAAATTGTTTCTTCAGCTGAGATGTCATTGTTTTCTTAATGACAGAAAACATAGTGATGTTTTTTGATGAGATGACATATGATTATGCAAATAATGTTATAGTCTTCTGACAGAGATAGTTCAGTAATGAAGTTCATAGTTATATCTTTTCAGCGTTTCTGTGAAATCAAAAGAGAATGATGAAGTTCATTAATGCTATTTTTAAAGACTTTGCTTCGCTGACAAGCATGACAGTTTCAAATGTATCATCAAATAATAGCTTGATGATCTGATTAATAGTAGAAACGCTGAACTAGATTGATGATTTGTTTATTGTTAAAATGAGAGATTGAAGATTGATCATGCACTTCTTGTAGTAATTTCGTGTGCATATTCTCAGAGATTCACAGTAGATCTTTTCTAAATAGAATGTCATCAATGATTTTGCAATTCTTCAGTTTAATGATATGAAATTTGAGCTTGTTTTCATTCATAGCTTGTTTATATTTGCTGCAAAACTCATTTGTTTGATTGATTATTCATACTCATTAATAGAGATTTGCTTTTAATTCAATAAATAAAACATTGACTTTATCAAGAATCAGAATAGTCTGAAAATGATCTTCAAGACATTAAGCTGATTCAGAAACATTCACTAAAAGCATTTTGATTAAAACATTAATTTTAGTGTTCATTTTACCTGATTTAAAGATAATTTGAAAGTTGAACTTTGATAGAATGTTCAAATAATTGACTTGTCATTGACTCAACTGTTTGTTTTTCATGAAAATCTTCAAAGTCTGATAATTGATGAATATCTGAATGAATAGTTCAGTGCATTTCAGCTCAAGTCATCAATGTTTGAAGCATCAAATAATGACTAGTAATTTCTTGTCATAAATGTGATAATTGATTTCAGCAAGAATTATACTTTTACTGTAGAAAATCATTGAATGAAAAACTTTCTCATCATTGTACTAAAATAGTATTTCATCTTTTACATAGTTTGAAGCATCAATCTTCAGAATAGCTTGTCATTTAAGATCAAAGTGACGAAGTATTGAGATTAAGCTGATTTGTTTCTTTAGATTGTCAAAGACTTGAACACAGATTTCATTTCAAACAAAAGATGTATTCTTTCTAGTCAGCTGAGTAAATGATTTAACTAGCTTTGAGAAGTTTTTAATAAAATGACGATAAAAGTTAACAAATTTCACGAAGCTTTGAATTTCTTTTAGATTGATTAAAGTAATTCAACTGATTATGACTGTCACTTTGTTAAAATTCATACGAAGATTTAGTTTTAATACAATGACTGTCATGATGTTAAATCATTAACTTAATTTAAAACATAAATCATTGATATTTTAAATAATCTTGATTTATTAAACCTGTTTTGTAGTTCAATAAATCAAGTCATCAATCTAGTTATCATCATTTTAATCTAGTCTCAGTAATTCTGTTTTGATCATTTCAGTTGTATGCATGAACTTCTGCAATCTTAAGTCAATAAAACTACTGTCTAGTCTTGATTCAACTTGATTCATGTATATAGAAGTTGAGCTTTTGTTCTTTTCTTTTGCTTTTTATCTTTCATCTTGTACATTATCTGATGTATTGTTCTGTATCTAGTTCAAGTAATATAATAATCAATTCTTTATATTGATAGAATCTTTAGTTCAGTCTAGTCTTTAACATTACAAAAGATTTACACTTTCTACAACATTTTCATACATTGAAATCTTGTCTAGTTATCTTCTCACTCAAATGAAGCAATCTCATTGTTTCTTGATCGATGATAAGCGAGCTGTTAAACAGTTCACTCAAAGTATGATTGAAAATTCAGTTGAGATTTTTCATGCAATGCGTGAGCTTCAAAATCAAGTTTGATAACATGATGTTATCATCTTATTCTTGTTCATCATTCTCAGTTCTTCAATTTATATAAAATTGAATTCTCAGTTTCTTGCAATGATAATTCAGATCATCATACAAATCTTGAACAATCAATCTTCTTTCATCATTCATCTCTTTGCAAATTCTGTCACTGTCATCATCACTTTTAAATTCAAGAAGCTTCTCAACATATTTAAATATGAGAGAGACAAAGATTAATTGAATGCATGAGAGCAGAGTCTGATACAATGCATGAATGTGAACGATGATCATTATCTTTCTCATCGAGCTAAGATTATTTATGTTGAGTCATGACTCATCATAAATAAGAAGACTCACAATTTGATTTAGAGAATATATAGTCAATAATCTTTATATCATTTTCATTTTTGCAGATTGACAACATAAGTTACATCATTGCTGCAACAACTCTTTCAAGACAGAAGATGTTCATTTATATTTTTGTAAAACTCTGAAGTAAAACATGAATAGCTTTGCTGACTATTATAATTTCTTTTATCAAAAGAAAGAATATTCTTTGATGAAAGATTTCTCATTAATTGACTGTCTGAAGCGCAGTGTTAATTATTTCACTTAAGTTATCATTTTCTTCTGATGAAATCTTGATAAAACTCAATCATTCATCTTTCATCAATGAGTTTAAATATTCTTTAATATCAATAAAGAGTTTCAGCAGCTTAAGCATCATTAATCTCACTTCATCTTTATCATTGTTTTATTCATCAAAGTCAAGAACATCTTTGTGTCAACTAGTAATTCTTTGAGTTCAAGAATCATCATTTTTGTGACTGTTGTTTCAACAGTATCTTCATCTTTCTCTTTCTCATCTTTTGATGAGTCAATGAATCTAAGCTTTGTTATTATCATTGTTTAAGATAAGATTCTGATTGTTTTTGAGATCAAGAAAATCTGCAACAAGTGAAAGCTGTGCTACTACTGCAAATTGCAACATTCAAGCAAAATTGCTAAAGAATGCTCAAATAAGAAGCTCTTCACTCTGCATATCATGAACATTTATGACAATGATGTCATCAATACAGATGAAGAAGTCTTGCTATCTGCAAGAAAAGTTTAGTTTTTGAGCTAAGTCACGCTCAGAAATCTGTATATATATCATTTTGTTTACTAACTTCAATCTTTTCACTCTCACTTCAATCATATAAAAAGTTTTCTGCTAAACTTATTTTAAAACTCTTTGAATTCAATTTGACATTCAAAAATAATCACATGATAGTATTTTGTATTCTACGTTAAGCTCAATTTAAAGTTCTTGCTCTTGCTTTGATTGATAGTGAAGTCTTTGCTTATGTCTTTATGAATAAATTCTTTGCGCAACAACATCATTTTCTCTTGCATCAATTAATTCATTCTTGCAGACTTTAAGAATTTAATGATCAAATCACTTTAATTAATGACATTACTTATGTTGTTGAAATCACAATGATTCTCAATGAACACATTGAAAAACTATTCTTTTATGTCATTGAATTAAGTCAATATCTCATTATCATGAGTCTGTCATGACTTCATCATCACGTCATTGATGTTAATTTTGAACACAATATTCTCATTTTATCTTTCTTCTTCTGTCTTAATCATTGTTGTCAATTTCTCATCAAGATTTATGATCTTAATCAACAAGAAGAAAATTTCTCGTTTGAAGTTAACAAAGTAGCTTTTCTTCAGTCTCGCTCTCAATTCACTTGAAAGAAGTAACTTAGTTTTCAGTTTGCTCACAAGAAGCAACTCAGTTCATAAATTGCTCATAAGAAGCAATTCAGTTCATGAATTGCTCACAAGAAGCAATTCAGTCTACAGATTACTCACAAGAAGCAATTCAGCATTCAGTTTACTCGTAAGAAGTAATTTAGTTTCTCATTCACTTGAAAAAAGCAACTCAGTTTTCAGTTCACTTGCAAGAAGCAATTCAATCTTTAATTCACTTGCAAGAAGTAACTCAGTTTCTCATTTGCTCACAAGAAGTAATATAACTTCTTGTTTGCTTATGAGAAGTTAACTAATACTCAGCTCATTTACAAGAAATAAATCTCATTCAATTTTATCTTTCATTTGAAAGCTTCTAGTTGTATTCTTTAAGTCATTCAAAAAGAATACTCATTAAAAATCAAGTGTCAAAATTCTTTTCTCTTTAGAACTTCTGTTATTCTTTAAGCAGATCAATTCAATTGATCTTTTATACAACTTAACATAGTTGAGTTAAAAGCTTGAAGCTTTGATCATGCTGCTTATGTCAAAGATATTGAAGTGTTTAGCATCATTCTGAAGAAAATTGATGTTTTTTTGAATCTTGAATCAATCTCATTTTCTAGTTCAGACTCTAACGAGTCAAAATTGCGTCATGCAACTTTGACTGTTCATTCAAAGAACAGTTCAACTCTTGCTCAGTTCTCATCTTGTTCTCAAGACAGTATATATGATAAAAATCATCGTCTGAATCTTCATCAAATGAAAAAGAAATTTCATTTGACTGCATTCATGACACAAGAAGATTTTGAAGTTTATCAACAAAGTAAGAATGTTGATTCAGTTACAATTTTATCATTTAAATATTTTAAGTTTCTAAACATCTTCTTCAAGAAGAACATTGATATCTTGTCTTTGCATTAAACTCATGATCATGTCATACATCTTAAAGAAGATGCTCAATTCTCAGTCTTTGCTTTGTACAACATAAGTCGTGATAAAATTCTAGAACTTCGTCATTATCTGAATGAAAATCTAAGCAAAGATTTCATTTGAGTCAGTCACTCTTAGATGATCATCTTTGTTCTCTTCATCAAGAAACTTGAAAAAGAACTTCACTTCTGCGTGAACTATTGAGATCTGAACGTTATCACAGTCAAGAATTGATATTCTCTGTCTTTGATCTTGAAAATGCTGAATCATCTAAGTTGAGCTAAAATCTTTATCAAGCTGAATATTATTTCTGCATTCAATTGACTTTAAATCAAAGAAAAAGATGAAGCTTTCATCATCTTTTGCATTTGATTTGAATTATTCAAGTATCTAGTCATGCTCTTCAATTTATATAATGAGTCTGTCTTGTTTCAGAAGTATATCAATAATACTTTTCATGAACATTTAAATAAGTTCTGTACAGCTTATCTGAATAACATTTTGATCTATTTTGACAATAAACTTGAGCATGAGATTCATGTCAAGCTCATTCTGCGAAAGCTGTGAGAAGTAAATCTTCAGATGAATATAATCAAATGCAAGTTTCACGTCACTCAAGTTTCATATTTAGAATTGATAATTATTATCAAAGAGATCAAGATGAATTCTTCTAAGATAAACATCATTGTCAATTGACTCATCTTGATCAACGTTAAAGATGTTCAAAGTTTTCTAGATTTCGCGAACTTCTATAGAAGATTCATCTATGACTATAGTAGAATAACTATCTTGTTAAAAGATGTACTCTTTGTCTGATCTTAGAAATGTCAGATTGCATTCAACATTCTTAAGAAAATCTTCACTTTCAAGATTATTCTTTGTCACTATAATTCAGATCACAAGATTGTGATAGAAATTGATGCTTTGAACTATGTGTTTGAAAACATTCTTTTTCAATACGATGAGAACGAGATTCTTCATTTAGTCGCTTACTTTTCGAAAAAGCATAACTCAGTTGAGTGTAACTACAAAATCTATGATAAAGAACTCATGATCATTGTTTGTGCTTTCAAGAAATGATGATCAGAGCTCAAAGACTTTATTTACTCTGTTGAGATAATCACGAATCATAAAAATCTTGAGTATTGTTATGAGTTTGCATAAAGCGAATCATATGAGTGTATTCTAACTAGAAGTTCAAAGCTGAAGAAGAAAAAAGATGCAACACGTCGTGAGTTTTACTCACGAAGACACGCTAGATTGCTAGCATGTCAACATCAGCTTTATACTAGTTTATGATAGTTTGACATGATCTATGTTAAACTAACTTAAAGTGCACGCTTGCAACATTACTTTTTCTCTTTATTTAGCAATGTTTTCATTGCTGCAGTTCAATCAACATTTCTTAAGTTGATTTCTATCTTGACTTGTTTGAATATCATTCATGAAAGTCATTTACAATCTTTGAACATTCTTTGAATTCATTTTCATCGACATTGTATCAATGTAAATCGACGTTGTATTCTTTTCAATTGACATGATATTATAGTCATTTGTTTCGTTCATAGTGTCTGAAGTTTAATATGTTCTTCACTTTTTATTCATCTTCGTCTTCAATCACTATAAAATCAGATGACTCATTTCGTTGTTCTTTTAAAGCATTTTTCAAATCTAGTTGCAGCAGATTTAATACAAACTTCAAATGAATCTTCATAGTCAACGATAATTTCAGTCAATATACATGTTCAATCTCAATCAGAATCTTGAAGAGTTTTAGCATTTTATCATCTAGTTTCTTTGATGATCTTGAGATCATGATGTTTCTTGAGTTCAGAAACATCATGTCATTTATTTTGTAAATCATTTCTTTTTGATGCTTATTAATCTATTTCTTCATTATAACTCTGACTCTTGCTAATGCTTGTTTGATCAATGTTAGTGATTGTTTCATGTGTTCAAATATATTCTTCACTTTGCTTGCTTCGATTTTAGTTTAAGTGATCTCATATTCAGTTGAATTTGAATCGAAGCTTATACAAGAGTGAAAGTTCTTATTCAGAAAGAATGCTGACTGTTCAATTAATGACGAAATAGCATTGTTATTAACGAATTCAGTCATAAATAATCAGACGAATCAATCATCTTGCATATATGAGTAATAGCTTCGTAGATATCATTTTACATTCTAATTCGCTCTTTCTGTTTGATCATCAATTTGTGAATGATAGTTTGTGAATAGTTTCACCTTAATGTTAAGTCTCAGACATAGAAACTTTCAGACAATCAATATGAATTGTGAATCACGATTGAATACTATTAATCTTGATAGTTCATGAATTCTGAAGACTCATACTAACAGTAGCTTGACTGTTTGTTCTGCGAAGATTTCTTCGTCATCTGATCAACATGATATATAATGTTGTTTCTTAGACAATCGATTTATGACTGTCAGAATCGCGTTGTTTTCATCACTTTCTGATAGATTGATAATAAAGTTTAATGATATGTTCTGTTATCACTGCTTAAGTATAAGCAATGACTTCAGCAGTTCATTGATTCGATCTCTCAATGCTTTTAACCTATGACAAACGTAACAGTTTCAAATGTAGTGCTTGATCGTTGTTCTCATCTTCGATCAGCAATATGATCATCTCAGAAAGTTCAAAGTTCAATTCATGTCAGAGTGATCATTGATCGAAAGATCATGTGCTTTTCTTATTAATTGAATGATCATTAACTGAGAGACTCATAATCTATCATCTTTTTAGAGTACTTCATCAAGTACTTTGCAATTGTCTAGATTAATATCTTGACAAGTTCTTTTGTTCTGTTTCATGACTATTCAAATATTAAAGCACAGTTGATTCATTTAATTTTTAACTATAACTTGATTTTGAATAAAAATCATCTCTTTAATTGAATTTTGATTAGCTTTTGATTTGAATTTTGAATCTGAGTCAAATTCTGAGTCAGATCTGAGCAAGATTTGAGTCAGATCTTGATCAGCTTTCTGATCATCTTCTTGATCAATTTTCATTGACTGCAGTTTAAATTTGTCTTTTGACAATAGCACTTGATGCTGATATAACTTTTGATCATCATTTGCTTCAACTGACTTGACGTCTGACATTCTGATTAGCGCATTGACTTTCAGATTCTGTTTTCTCGACTGATATATAATCTTGAAGTTATATTCAAATAACTTCTCAGCTCATTTAGCTTATCATTGAATCAGTTCTTTGATGATCATGAAGTACTTCAAATTCAAATGATCAATGAAGATCTTGATTAAAATATCTGTACATTTTAATTCAGAGCATCAGTGTTTCAAGCAGCAAATAATGATCAGCAGTTCTTTGTCATAGATCTCATAGTTGCATTCTGCGAAAATCATGTTCTTGCTATAAAAGATCACTGAATGTAGAATGTCTTCATCGTCATACTGAGACAATACTTCGTCGTTCACATAGTTCAAGAAGTTCATTTTCAGAATAGTTTCTCTGATCAAGTTGAAATGCTTCAGAATGAGAACTGTCATCATTTATTACTTTAATTCTTCAAAGATTGTCTGACAGATCTCTGTTCATTCAAAGAAGTGATCTTTTTGAATCAGCTTTATCATGAGTTGAATGATCTTTGAGAAGTTTTTTATGAATCATCGATAGAAATTGCAGAAGTCAATGAAAATCTGCATATGAGTCAACGATCAAGACACTTTTTAGCTTCGAATCACATCTACTTTTCGAAAATTTATTCGCAAATCATTGATGAATATCAGTAGTTCAAAAACGAGATTTTCTGAATCTTGAATTCGCACTTGTCAATGTTTATTTGCAAGTCAACTTCGCGAAGCTTATTTAGCACTTCTTTCACATGAGTTTTATGTTCTTTCAAGATCTTACTATAGATAAGAATATCATTCAAGTATGTTTGACAGAACTTGTGCAGACAGTCAAACAATACATCATTGATATAATGCTGAAAGAACGTGAATTCATTAATCAATTCAAAGAGCATTACTTTATACTTGTAAACATCGAAGAAAGTAACAAAAGTAGTCAAATTCTCACTTTCTGAACTCATATGCAGTTTATTGAACATGATGATAATGTTGAGTTAAGTCAGATACTTACTGTCTTGAATTCAAGCTAGTACTTCGTCTATCAAGAATATTGAATAACGATTTCTTTTGATCAGAGCATTCAGTTTTCAATAATTCATGCAAAAGCAAAGACTATCATCTTTCTTTTTAACAAATAGTATTGACGAAGCAAAGAAAGCTTTGCTGAATGTAATAAACTTCTTTTTCAAGTTCTCTTCTAAATACTTCTTCTTCAAGTTCTCTTCTAAATACTTCTTAATCTTTTGCAACTTATGATTCAATATAAAATACAATTGACTTCTAGAAGATTAACTCTTATCTTCTAATTCAATCTTATAATCATATGATCAATGCAAAGACAACTGCGTTATCTTTTCTCTATCAAAAACATTCAGAAAGTCGTGATAAACTATTAAAAGCTTCTTCTTCAGTTTATTTAATGACATGACAGAGATCATTTTATTCAGTTTCGCGAAATCTTCAACTGAGCTAAGCGCTTTATTAATTTCATTAATGATCAAGAAGAAGATCTTGATCTTTTTATTCTTGACTGAAGTTTGATATGCAGCAACTTTGATCATGACAATATTAATGAGTCTCTTTTTCTCAGTTGATTGAAAGAGACAAAGTTAATTGAAGTCAACTTAAGTGCTTTGCTTTGCTATGAGAGTAGATTCAATGAATCGAGCAGATTCAATGAATTTATTCACTGATTTCTGATTCAAAAATCTCTTCAAGATGATCGTTGATGTAACAATTAAGTTCAAGTTCTTTTGTTTCATTTTGCAGATTTTATTTGACTCAGATCTGTAAAATGCTAATTGACTGCTTGCTTTTAAAACAACAGATTTTGATGTTTGAATCTTTAATGATGATATTAATTGATCGTTTGCAGAATCTATCAAAATTTGATTTCTTTTCAATCAAAGATTTTCAATAATTATCTTGTGCTGATTTAAATGAGTTATTAATAGAAACATCATTTCATTCTTGTATTCTTGTATCATGATCGATGTATACAGAGCATGTATAATCAAATTTCAATCAGAAATTTCATCATACAATTGAATCAACTTTGATTTTAACAGCGATATTGACTGAATATCAAAGCGTTCACATAGCTCTGACATCAAAGATTCATCAATAAAAGTCATGTCAATGACTTCAGTATTTATCAGAGCGAAAAATCTGAATATCTTTTCTAGACTACTTAAGATGACATCAACAGTGAACGACTTGAAATTAAATGAATTATCAAACATGCTGATGAAACAGAATATGAATATATCACTTTCAGTCACTACTTTGATGAAGACAGATTGTTTTTCAAATTTGCAACAATCTCATGCACTTGAATCATCTTGAAGCAGTTATATGCTTTATGTTTTGACTTCTTGCATTTGAAACAAAGTTCTTTCTTAAACAACTCTTTCTGAATAAAATCGAGATTCAATCTTCTGAGTTTCTTTCACGCAGAAACTGATGACGTGAATCGAGCAGATGAAGTGCTAGCGACAGAGCGAGCAGCTGAAATCATTGAGACTTTGATGATTGATCAAGCATTCAATTCAGTCAATTTAACATTAACTTGCATGCAAATGTTGATAAACTCGTTCAAATTCGTGATTTGTTCATTAAGCGTTGCTTGTTGAAGATCTGAGCTAATCTTATGCTGAAGATCATTTAATAAAATCTCATTATTGTACTTTAGTTCTGCGCTGAATCTTTGAAATTTCATTCAAATTTCATGAAAGAAGATCTTGTTCTGATACAGCTTCAAGTACTATTGTTGAGTTATGTGATGATGATTGAGATCATTGTACATCTTATTAATGATCAATAGTACTTCTTCAACTTCTAAAAACAAGTTCAAGAAGATATTTTGCATGCAAGAAGCTATGTGCTTAATTACAGCTTCACTGACTCAACTTTTGATGTAGACAATCTTCAACTCTTCAATAGAAAAGTGATTCTTGTTTGTCTTCAACTTATTTTGTATTCGCGATAGTTAATTATTTACATTCTGTGACGAATCTTTAAACAGTGAAGAATTCAATAATTTGATCAATTTCAAGAAACAATCTTCAGAAATTAAAGTGCTTTATTGATCTGATGCAGTTTCTAAATGATGTATAATCACGTTCTTGTTTCTTATTTCTTTCTGCAGACGTGTCTGCGCAACTTTCAACATGATGTTTATCTCGTTGACATTTTTTAACATCTGAATCATATCATTGTGAATCTCGATTTCAATATTATGCTGTTGATACATGTATTTGATAAAAACAACAATGTCACTCACTTCAGAAGTGCTTATTCAAGCATTCAATTCAGTGCTGATGCTGATCTTGATCATTTCATGATCAAAAAGCAACACATTCATGTTCTCTTCTTCTGTATCTGACAACGCATTCATGTTTTCTTCTTCTGATGCTGTTCTGTTCTGTGATAGAAGTGATTCTCTTTTAACATTTTGAAAGTCATAGTGAGCAATGCTCACTGATTCTGATTCTGTGCTTCTAATTATGATATGAGTAGAAAATTGCTGATTAAGATTCTAATGTTACTTTATTGAACTTTCTGAGTTTGAGCAACAACTAGTACTTTATTGAACTTTCTGAGTTCAAGTACTGCTGAAATTTCTGATTTCTGATGACAAGCTCAATAAAGAGTTAATCAAGAGCAACATGTTCATGTTCTTTGATTCTGATTCTATTGAAATTTCTGATTTTGAATCAAAGTTCTTCTTTAGAAATTTCTGGTTTTTATTGAGCTTTCTGAGTTCAAGTTCTGATTTTGTTGTTGAAATTTCTGAGTTCAACTTCTGATTTAAGTTGTGTAACTTGTTTTTATATCATTTACATGTTGATAGCAAGATTAATGAGCTTTGAACTAATGTTATGAGTTTGCATAAAGCGAATCATATGAGTGTATTCTAACTAGAAGTTCAAAGCTGAAGAAGAAAGAAGATGCAACACATCATGAGTTTTACCTACGAAGGCACGCTAGATCGCTAGCGTGTCAACATCAGTTCTATACTAGTTTATGATAGTCTGACATAATTTATGTTAGACTAACTTGAAGTGTATGCTTGCAACAAGTATTTCATGTCAACTAAGCAGTTGAGTCATCATCAAGCTTGTTGAAGTGAGTTTCTGTCTAGATTCAACTATCACATTGCTTATCATCTTGATAAGATTGATGATAAGTTGAATGCTCTGACACGTTGCTCAGAAGATCTTTCTAAAGAGAGAAATACATTTGATTCTCAACATTAATATCAACATCAGACAATTTTGAAAACTTATGTTTTAAATCTTGATATTGTTGAAAATCTTACTCTCGACATCTTCAACATCAAAGTCATGAAACTTCAGTCACAAATCATCATTCTAGATTCAGTTCAGTTACATTTATTTTCAGTTATTTCAGCATCTTTGCAAATTTTAGCTCTTATGAATTTAGAAATTGAAGAATTCGATGTTGAAAACATCAAGTTTCAGCTAAATCAAGACACTTTGAATCTTGATGAAGATTCTGCTGACACTTTCACTCAGACATTGTGAAAGCAAATTGAAATCAATGACAAATTTGCAGCTCAGATAATCAAAGTGCTTTGCAATGAAGCACGACATCACAACAAAATCTTTCTAGTTGAGTGTGAAAAACACAAGAATCATCTGTACTTTCAAGAAAGAAAGTACATGCTCAACTCAGATAAACTATGTCTTCATATCATTCAACTCACTCATGATAGTGTCATCAATGATTATTCAGAAAGAGTAAAAAGCTATGAACTGATTAGTCAAGTTTACTGATGATCAAACATTTATAAGTATGTTCAACGCTTTATACAAAACTGTCATGTGTGCACACGTTTCAAGCTCTTTAAACAATGAACTTAAGAATGATTGCATTTTCTTTCAATCTTTGAACGTCGTTGACGTGATGTCTTCATAAACTATGTAAATTCTTTATCGCTCAGTATCTTCATGAATATCACATATAAATATGTTTTAGTCTTCATTGATCATCTTATCAAAATGAAACATTTAGTTCTCATCACTTTTATGAAAGTTGAAGAAGTTATTAACTGCTTTTATGCTCATGTTTGAAAACATCATGATTTACTCAAGTTCTTCATGTCTGATCGAGACACACAATTCATCTTCAATGTCTGAAAGCATATATGTAAAATGTTGAAGATAAACATTAAGTTATCAACAACATATTACTCTGAGATTGATGATCAAATCGAGAAAGTCAATGCTATCATGAAGCATTATCTTTGAGTCTTTGTCAACTACATGTAGAATGATTGAGTTAAATGACTTTCTGAAGTTGAATTCATCATTAATAATGCATCATCATTAATTACTTTAGCATCATTCTTCTTGATCAATTTGAGTCAAAACTTACGTTTAAACTTCAAGTTTTCTGAGTTTCTGCTTGAGAATTTTACATTTTAAGCTCAAGATAAGTTAATCAATGTTGAAAAGTTCATTAAGAAGATGAAGAAACTAATTGAGCATTTATGTAATGAGATGTTTATAGCTCAGATCATTTATGAATTCAATGTCAATCTCTCTTATCATTCTTGTTTTAAATACTTCATTGAAGATGAAGTTTGACTGAATGCTTGCAATCTGAGCATTGTTCATCTTGTTGTTAAGTTAAATGATTATAACATTAATTTCTTCAAGATCAAGTGTGTCTTTGTGAATAATTCTTTGATCATCAAGTTAAATCTTTCAGCATTCATGAAGATTCATTCAATCTTTCATGTCATTCTTCTGAGTCATATTGCAAGTGACTCTCTTTTGAATCAACATCAGAAATCTCAAGAACTCATTATCATTAAAAATGATGAAAGATTCTGATATGTAAACAGCATACTAAACTTCAAGCATGATAAATGCTATAATTCATCTTTGCTCAAGTATTATGTTGATTGAGAAAATCATTTTTCAACTTGAAAGTCTTTTCATCTTTTGAATAATTATGAGCAAATACTTAATGAATATCATCTCGTCAATTCTGTCGTCGAAGAATCACATGTACTGTCATGTGTGATGTCTCAATGTCAATGTCAAGAACTTTAAGTTCAATCTTTATCATTTCAACTCAGCTCAAATCTGATTCAGATCTTGTTTAAATTTGACTCAGACATTTTGTTTAAATCTGATTCAGATGTAACTCAAATGTATTTTAGTTTCATCTGTACATCATCATGTTAAAATGCATCTCGTCTTATTTCATCTTTCTTTTACTCAGATCTGACTCAGATCTTGTCTAGATTTAATTCAGACATCTTGTTTAAATCTGACTCAGATGTGATTCAGATGTATTTCAATTTCTGTGCATCATTACATTAAACTGCATTTCGTCTTTCTTTTACTCAAATCTGACTCAGATCTTACCTAGATCTGACTCAGACATCTTGTTTAAATTTGACTCAAATGTGATTCAGATGTGTTTTCATTTCTTATGCATCATCATGTTAAAATGCATCTCGTCTCATTTTACTCAAATTTGACTCAAATGTGACTTAGATCTATTCTAGTTTTGTCTGTGCTTCATCACATTAAAATGCATTTACATTAATTCTTGTCTTGTTTCAGTCTTCATTTTCAATTCTTTCTCATTTCATCTTGTTTCTTCTCATCATTTTGCAGAAGCTCAGTCTTGAAGAGAAAAGCTACTGTCATAATGTTAGATCATTAATTCAATTTAAAACATAAATTGTTGATATTTTAAATAATCTTGATTCATTAAATCTGTTTTGCAGTTCAATGAATCAAGTCATTAATTTAATCATCATCATTTTAATCTAGTTTCAGCAATTCTGTTTTGATTATCTCAGTTATGTGTGCAAACTTCTGCAATCTTAAGTTAATAAAACTATTGTTTAGTCTTGATTCTGCTCAATTTATGTATATAAAAGTTGAGCTTTCATTCTTTTCTTTTGCTCTTTGTCTTTCGTCTTATACATTATCTGATGTATTGTTTTGTATCTAGTTCAAGTAATATAATAATCAATTTTCTATATTAATAGAATCTCTAGTTCAGTCTAGTCTCTGACACTAACATAAATTATGTCAGACTATTATAAACTAGTATAGAGCTGATGTTGACACGCTAGTGATCTAGCGTGTCTTCATGAGTAAAACTCATGACGTGTTGCATCTTCTTTCTTCTTCAGCTTTGAACTTCTAGTTAGAATACACTCATATGATTCGCTTTATGCAGACTCATAACATTAGTTTAAAGCTTCTTAATCTTGCTATCAACATGTAAACAATATAAAAAAACAAGCTACATAATCAACATAATCAGAAGTTGAACTCAGAAATTTTGACAGCAGAATCAGAACTTAAGTTCAGAAAGCTTAATAGAAATCAGAAATTTCTAAAGAAGAATCTTGATTTAAAACCAGAAATTTCAATAGAATCAGAATCAAAGAATATAAACATGTTGCTCTTGATTAACTCTTTATTGAGCTCATCATCAGAAATTAGAAATTTCAGCAGTACTTGAACTCAGAAAGTTTGATAGAGTAACATCAGAATCTCGATCAGCAATTTTCTACTCATATCATGATTAGAAGTTCAGAATCAGTGAGCATTACTTGTTATAAACTTCAAAATGTTAAAAGAGAATCACTTCTATCACAGAATTGAACAGCATCAGAAGAAGAAGACACGAATGCATCGTTGAATACAGAAGAAGAGAATATGAACACGTTGCTTTTTGATCATGAAATGATCAAGATCAGCATCAACATTGAACTGAATGCTTGAATAAGTGCTCATGAAGCAGATGACATCATTGTCTTTATCAAGTACATATATCAACAGCACAACATTGAAATCAAGACTCACAATGACATGATTCAAATGTTAGAAGATGTCAACGAGATAAATATCATGTTGAAAGTTATACAGATGCATCTGCAGAAAGAGAATAGAAACAAGAACGTAATTATACATCATTTAAAAGCTGCATCAAGTTGACAAAGCACTTTGATTTCTGAAGATTGATTCTTGAAGTCAATCAAGTTACTTGATTCATCTTTGTTCGAAGATTCAACGCAGAATGTAGATAATTGACTGTTTTGAATGCAAAACAAGCTGAAGATAAATAAGAATCACTTTTCTATCAAAGAGTTGAAGATTGCATACATCAAAAGTTGAGTCAGTGAAGCTACAACTAAACATATTGCATCTTGCATGTAAAATATCTTCTTGAATTCATTTCTAGAAGTTGAAGAAGTACTATCGATGATTAATAAGATGTACAATGATCTTAATCATCATCACACGACTCAACGTCAGTATCTGAAGCTGTATCAGAACAAGATCTTCTTTCATGAAATTTGAATGAAATTTCAGAGATTTAATGCAGAACTAGAATACAATAACGAGATTCTACTAGATGATTTTCAACATAAGATCAGCTCAAATCTTCAGCGAGTAACGCTCAATGAATGAATCACGAACTTGAACGAGTTTATTGACATCTGCATGCAAGTCAATGTTAGATTGACTGAATTGAATGCTTGATCAGTCATCAAAGCATTAGCTACTTAAGCTGCTCATTCTGTTGTCAGCATATTGACTATTTGACTTACGTCATCAGTTTCTTCGTGAAAGAAACTCAGAAGATCGAAGCTTGATTTTATTCAGAAAGAGTTGTTTAAGAAAAAACTTTGCTTCAAATGCAAGAAGTCAAAACATAAAGCATATGACTGTCTTAAAATGACTTAAGTGCACAAGATTGCTGCGAGTTTGAAAAATGATCTGTTCTCGTCAAAGTAGTGACTGAGAGCAATATACTCATATTTTGTTTCATTAGCATGTCTGATGATTCATTTGATTTCAAGTCATTCATTGTTGATGTCATCTTGAATAGTTTAAAAAAGATATTCAGATTTCTCATTCTGATAAATATTTAAGTCATTGACATGACTTTCATTGATGAATCTTTGATGTCAAAGCTATGTGAATGCTTTGATATTCAGTCAATATCGCTGTCAAAATCAAAGTTGATTCAATTGTATGATGAAATCTTTGATCAAAAGTCAATTACATATACTCTGTATACATTGATTATGATACAAGAACACAAGAATGAAATGATGCTTTTATTAATAACTTGTTTAGATCAGTACAAGATAATCATTGAAAATTTCTGATTAAAAAGAAATCAAATTTTGATAAATTTTGTAAACAATCAATTAATATCATCATTGAAGATTCAAACATCAAAATCTGTTGTTTTGAAAGCAAGCAATTAATCAGCATTTCACAAATCTGAGTCAAGCGAAATCTGCAAAATGAAACAAAAGAATTTAAACTTGATGATTACGTCGACAATCATCTTGAAGCGACTCACGAATCAGAAACTAGTGAATCAGTTCATTGAATTTGTTTAATTCATTGAATCTGTACTCATATGAAAGCAAAGCACTTAAGTTGATTTCAATCAACTTCATCTCTTTCAGTCAACTGAGAAAAAGAAACTCATCAATATTATCATGATTGAAGTCGTTGCATATTGAACTTTAGTCAAGAATAAGAAAATCAAGATCTTCTTTATAATGATTATTTCTTTAACAATACAAGATATAAACAGAGATCAGTATAGTAACAAACTAATCATTAAACTGAAGATCTGAAAATAGCTAAAACAATAGATTGTATTGACTATTACATGAGTTGAGCATGAAGCTTCTATCTAAGAGAACGATCATCGTTATATAAATATAAAAGAATCATGTCAAGTCATCTCTGCTCTGAATGATCACTCTGATCATTTTTGAGCAAGATGAGCAAGATGAGCATCATGCTTATCATGCTCACTGTGATCACTTCTGATTCAAATGATCAGAGCAATCACTTTAAGATTCTGATTACTCAATGATTATTTAATCATTGCTGTTACATAATTTCATGTGAAAGAGTTTTAACACTAGATTTTCTTCTAAGATTTTCGTTTTGAAAATTACTTTTTCTTCATGTCTTTTTATTGCACAATCAAAAACTTTATCTTGCGTCGCAAAGATCTTCTTGAGCGTACAAGCTCTGAGCGTACTGTCGTGCATTCTTGTAAACACTGCAGTTGCTTGCAAAAGAAATGTCATGTCGACAATGAAATCAATCGTTGCATTGAGTGTGTGCATCTCGATCGCAAATGCAATCTTACTTTCTTAATGATGAAGTGAAAAAGAGTAAAGACAGAATGCAATCACATTCTTTATGAGCTGCTGAATGTTCACAAGCAGATGCAAGAAATCTTCGCGAAAGTTACTTATCTGCAAAATCAATTTGTGTTTCTAAAAAATAAGAAACAGACGATGATTGAATGAGAATTTCAAAACATTGTTGAGCTCAAGAAAGATGAAAGAAAGACTAGTGAATCATTGCTGAATGATCTTCTCTTTGACATGTTTTTTGAGCAGATTGAGATTTCATCAGACTTTAACTGACTAAGTTTCTCAACTGAAACTGTCACAGAAGTGTTAAACAGTTCTTGAGATTTCTCTTTGATTCTCAAGTGTTCTTAATATGTTCATAATCTTTTCACTTGACTAATCAATGAGACTGATCTTTGATATTCTGTTGATTTAATATATTCTTTACTTCATATTTAATGTTTTGACTCTCTGAATCAATTTCTGAAGATTCTGTTTAAATTGATGTATTCAAGTCTGCAGACTTCAAAAGAAAAATATGAAATATTGAATGTATTTTCATAAATGTTGAAAGATTCAACTTATAGTTAATTGATCTCTTTTCTTCTAGAATTTCAAATGATTTTAATTTTGTATGATTCAACTTGTTACTTGATCTTTTCATCTTGATATTTCGTCTTAGTAAATAAGCTTTGTTTCTCTTTTTAAAAGTAGATTTTCTATCTCTTTTCTTATTTGCATACAAAGTCATGCACTTACTTAGAAATTGAATGTTCTTTTGCAGCTCTTTGTGCAACAAATATATTTGTTCAATCTGTATTGTAACTTTCTGAGTTATTTGCACAAACTCACACAATTTCTTAAGAGTCTTCGACTTGAACTCATAGTTTGCAAAGAATGATAACATGCTGATTACTTTCATTGTTGCACTATTGAAAGTCAACTGTGTTACTGATAGTAGCTGTACTCAATCATTCTGTCTATAGTTGATATAACATCTGAGATACTGTTTCAGTGTCTGATTCATTCTTTTCATTTGTTCATTCATCTGTGAATGATAAGTTGTAAACAGCTTATGATGAATTTCTAGTTGATTCATCAACGATTTTCAGAATTTCAATGTGAAGAGCTTGTCTCTATTTGAAATTATCTCATCTGATAATTCATGATTTGCTACAATCATTCTCAGAAATGTGTAAGTTAAATCTTCTGCAAATGTTACTTTCTTGTATGACAAGAAATATTCATACTTGATTAGTTTATCTGTGATCATCAATATAAAGTTGTACGTTGTTCTCATAACTCTTTCTTTTGACTTTGATAGCTTAATTATAAAGTTTAAAGCTATGTTTTTTCATTCATGATCTGATGTGCTGAGACTTTTCAAAAGTTCGTAAGATCTGTGTTGACTATGCTTCATTCAAATGCATACATTGCACTTTCTTATGATATCTTCTACTTGTTTTCTTATCTTAGAAAAGTAGTAGATTCTAGATATTCTTTCAATGATTTTATCTGAATCTTGATGTTCATATATCATTGACTCATGATAATTGCTTATTATCTCTTGTCTGCATCTTGTTGAAACATAGATGAGATTTTGAAATGTTAGTATTTTGTTAGTTATTTCAAAGTTCGCGTTATCAGCAATATTCTTTATAATATTCTGTGCAACTGAGTTTTTTGCTAGCTCTAGCTTTATTCGTTTCTTGAGATCTCGATTGTAGATTCGTAGCGTAGCTGCATTTTGTTTATTGTAGACAATGAAATCATCTTGATTCTCTTGCAAGATAGTCTGATTTATCTGTAATCTATCTATCATGTGATCTGCTTTTCTACTCAAGACATTGATCTTCAAGTTCTCAGATTTCTTTTGATATTAAATGTTGAAGTTGTATGATGATAATTTCTTTGATTATTTAATCTGTCTTTGATTTAGAACTTTCGTGATCGTGAAGTATAACAGATTCTTATGATCTGTATATACTTGAATCTGATGTCTAGATTCTTTCAGATACACTCTTTATTGTTTGAAAGAATTGACAATAGCTAATAGCTTCTTGTCATGTATTTCATAGTTCAATTCAGCGACTGTAAGCTTACAACTATAGTAAGCAATAAAGTGCAGACATCTCTTATCATCTGATTAACTGATACACGTCTCAATAGCTTTGTCTGATACGTTCATCTTAAGTGTAATAGATTTTTCTGATTCAAACATGATCAGTACTGTTGAGATCGTGCCTAGAATCTAATCACACTGCAGCGAGATAGTGCGTAGCTGAATAGAATGTTTGATCAATAGAGATAGCTATAACTAGAAAACTAAGAATACAGAAGGAAGAAGACAGTTTCGAGCTGTATCTATAGTAGGTCGAACAAAGAAACGAAGTAGCCGATTTGCTAGAGCTCAAATAAATGAAATGTTTCAGCATATTTCGATCCGGAACATCGCTGTTTCTTGTTCACATATCGAAATTTCTAGAGTCTATTGACTAGACTCTATTCAATGTCGACACGCTTCGTAACATTACTTTCTTCTCTTTAAAAGTCATGTTCCTATGACTTGTAGTGTAGTTCATAGCACTGACGTAGAGCTCGATGCTCGTCTTTCTATCAATCTTTCTATTGATCTTTCAGATCATCGAAATGTCTATTGTAGCAGGCTCACTATGAGGGAAAAGAGCGATCATTGAAGCAGACTCACTAGTTGACACAGAAACACGAGGTAGATCGGTTCACTGATAGGTAGAGCGATGTGAGTAGATAGATCATCGCATTGACAGCGTCTTTGTAGCAGGCTCACTAGAAGAAAATCGACTAGCTCATCGAAGAGGTCGATTCTGATCGTGTCATTGAAGCAGACTCACTAGTTGACACAGAAACACGAGGTAGGTCAATTCACTGATAGATAGAGCGATGTGAGTAGATAGATCATCGCATTGACAGCGTCTTTGTAGCAGGCTCACTAGAAGAGAATCGACTAGCTTATCGAAGAGATTGACTATTGACTTGCCTTTGTAGCAGGCTCACTAAATTGACCTGAATTCGAATTGAGTCGAATCGAATTTGATGACACAGATTATTTTGACTCGACTGATTCACGAGCTTTTTGAGAGAGGAAGAAGTTTGTGATTCTCTAGCAATCAACGATCATATGTTTCCGTTGATTCTATTGATCGAGTGAATCGATGCTACTGAATGAGCGGTAAGTTCTCTAGCAATTCAACAGTCTTGTCGTTGATTCTATTGACTCTCTGATGTTGTTCTGTCTTTCGAAGTCGTTGATCATCAGGTAAACAAATTTCTTTAGACTTGTTTCGTTGTTCGTCGAGTGTCTTGAATGAATATTGATATCTGTATCGTAGGGTTAACGAATTCATAGTTTAATGTTGAAACCGTGCCTAGAATCTAATCACATTGCAGCGAGATAGTACGTAGCTGAATAGAATGTTTGATCAATAGAGATAGCTCTAACTAGGAAACTAAGAATACAGAAGAAAGAAGACAGTTTCGAGCTGTATCTATAGTAAATCGAACAAAGAAGCGAAGTAGTCGATTTGCTAGAGCTCGAATAAATGAAATGTTTCAGCATATTTCGATTCGAAACATCGCTGTTTCTTGTTCACATATCGAAATTTCTAAAGCCTATTGACTAGATTCTATTCAATGTCGACATGCTTTGTAACAAGTACTGACTGAGAGATGAACAATTTCTTCAGCTTCTTGAAAGCTTCTTCTGCTTTCTCAGTTCAAACAAACGATATATTCTTCTTTGTAAGATTCGTAAGTGACAAAACGATTCTGAAGTATTTCTTTATAAAGCATTTATAAAAGTTCGCGAATTCTAAAAAAAATTGAACTTTGATCTTTGACTTTGACATCGATCAAGTTGTAACAGCTTCTATCTTCTTTAAGTTCATTCATAAATTCTGAGACGTGACTATGAATCTCAAAAACTGTACACTCTGTACATGAAATTCACTTTTTCCTGACTTGATGCGCAGATCAACTTTCTTTAAAGTCTGTAGAACTTTTCTAACATGTTGCACATGTTCTTTCTTCATTTTTGAATATACTAGTATATCGTTCAGATATACTATAATGAACTGATTCAGATAACGTTGTAACATGTTGTTCATAAATGTCTGAAACATGACTGAAGCATTGATTAAATTGAAAAACATGATCAAATATTCATAATGTTTTAGTCGAGTGCAAAAGACTGTCTTTCACTCGTCTTCTTCTTTAATTCATATTCGATTGAATGCTTCAAGTATATTAAATTTTATAAATCACTGTGCTCTCTGCAGTCTGTTTTGCAGTTCATATATGAGCGATAGTGAATAGCTGTTTTTAATCGTGATGTTATTCAATGCTTTGTAATCAACACATAGTCTTAGACTTTCATTCAATTTTGAAACAAACAGAATTGAGTATTTTGCTGACGACTGCAATTCTTTAATGAATTCTTTTTGCATATTCTCTTTCAGATATTGTCACAAAGCATCAAGCTTTTCTGCTGATAATAAGTAAATAAACTGTTTCGTGAGTTTCTTGTCATCTATAAGCTTGATCTCATGATTTCATGATCGATGTTTGAGTAATGTCTCTTGATCACTTTCTTTCTCAAACAGAATCTTATATTTCTGATATTCTTTAGAAATTTTAGTGATAGTAAGATTACTTTTAATCTTTCTGCTTCATAACATCTGTGCATCTAAACTGTTCTTCAGCTCACTGCGCATATCATTTGCTGTAATTGCGAAGATCGTCACACTCTCTGATGACTTCAATATCGAGTGCAATCGCGTCGTTTCTGTATGAAGAAAAGCAATTGTCTCATTGACTCAATCTATCATCGAATTGATCATACAAAATCATGATATGTCTAGAACTATATTGCTGTCTGACTGCTTCATAACATCTAAACACAACTTTTTTCAATGACGTTCAAGTCTCAAATGAATGAGTTGAGTCTCTTGATTTATTAGTTCATTGTTATACTTCATGAGTGTTTCATCGAAGTTTTGCAGATTGTAAGATTCTTTCTTTTTCTGCATACATATTTGCGCTTTTCTAGCAAATTCTGAGAACATGTAGTTTCTTGTACAGTCACTGTCAATGAATAAACGTGCTGTATAATCATTAATCTTGACTCAAACTCATAACTGCGTCAAGTCATTTGTGAAGATAAATATGCTTTTGATTTTCAACTCTTGACTAGACTTCTTCAATGATCTGTTGATCAAAGAGTCTTCTAGTTTTTTGAACTAAAAGCTCACTTCTCAAGTACTTGTTTTATGTACTGAAATCAATTTGAATCAATCTTCTTTTGTGAATACTTCTTCAAATCACACAGATCAAATCTTTCTCTGATGACTTTTATCATTTATTTAAGTTCTTTAAATATATGATTTTCATCAAAGAGTACATATTTTTCTTGCTTGATGAACTTGACTTCTGTGAATAACTTCTTCATGACTATGTCATGATATTGAATGCTCTTGCGCGATGTGATTGACTCATCTTGCACTATGTCATAAATAGTCTGATGTATATCATTCTTGATCTGTTGCATTTGCTGTGAAAAATCTTTCTCTTTCTGTCTGAAGAGAATGTACAATTCATTGTACATGCTTATAAAACTCATCTGATTTGTAAGTTTTCTGAAATCTTTCTTTACTTCAAGACAATCTTCTTCTTGCTTGAGAGCATCTTCTGCTGCAATAGTAAATGCTCATAGAATTTTGCTAAGTCGATTTTCTTTTTCGACTGCTTGATGAATAGCTTTCTCAGTGCTGTTTGATCTGTCTGAGTCATATGCTTCGCTGTCGAAAATCTTTGATTTCGCAATCATAATAAACAAACTTTCATCACTTTTCTCATCATGCACTTCTGACTGATGATAAGTTGCTGCGTAGAAATGATTCTTCTGTGAGAGTTTCAAGTATTATTCAAAATCTTTCTTATTGCATCTAACTTCATAGATCGAGAATCGTAATAAAGTTGTTGCTTCTTTTTTCCCTTGCTTCATGCAACTGAGGCATAAGTGATCTTGTTCTTCTTTTCAAGTCTTCGCTTATACTGTCGATTATTCAGCACAATTGTCTTGCTAATCATAACGTGCAAAGTCGCAAGTTTATTTATATGAGCTATCTCATTCTTTATTTCATTCTTCAGTTCTTTATAAAACTGTGCTGTAAAAGTCAAGTCATTTCATTTAATCTTTGCTGCAATTAACTGAAATGCAATGATGTACTTGAATGCTGATTCTGATTGCTTAATATCATACAGCTGTTGTTTGATGATTCATTTTGCATCTATATCTTCATACATTCTTTGTATTGCTTGCTTAAAGTTAGAGAAGTCTTCAAAGACTCTGTTAGTCTCATCTTTTTAATCTTCTGACTTATTCTTCAAGTAATTCTTTATTAATGATTTAAATCATTTAAAGACATTTCTTCTGAAGTATGAGAATGCAAACAATATCTTGTCATGAAGTGAACTTAGTTTCTTGTGTGCTCTGACATAAACGTTCACTTGTATAAGAAAAGCGTCAAGCTTATCTTTATCTTCATAGTACAGATTCAATGTTGATATCTTAATCGCTGACTTGCTATTCAAGAATGCAATAATGTTTGCTGATGTAATTCATTCTAAGAATGACATAATGACTGTGATAAGATGATGCTCTGATATCTTGTGAAAGAGTGATGCTCAAAGTGTAATAATTGTCTCTTTAACAACACAAAATATAAACAGAGATCAGTATAGTAACAAACTAATCACTAAACTGAAGATCTGAGAATAACTAAAACAATAGACTGTATTGACTATTACATGAGTTGAGCACGAAGCTTCTATCTAAGAGAACGATCATCGTTATATAGATATAAAAGAATCTTGTCAAGTTATCTCTGTTCTGAATGATTATTCTGATCATTCTTGAGCAAGATGAGCAAGATGAGCATCATGCTCATCATGCTCACTGTGATCACTTCTGATTCAAGCAATTAGAGCAATCACTTCAAGACTCTGATTACTCAATGATTATTTAATCATTGCTGTTACATAATTTCATGCAAGAGAGTTTTAACATTCTTCTTGATCATTAGTGAAATCAACAAAGCACTTAGCTCAGTTAAAGATTTCACGAAACTGAATGAAATGACTTTTGTCATGTCATTAAATGAACTGAAGAAGAAGCTTTTAAAAGTTTATCATGACTTTCTGAATGTTTTTGATAGAGAAAAGATAACGCAGTTACTCTTGCATCAATCATATGATCATAAGATTGAATTAGAAGATGAGAATCAATCTTCTAGAAGTTGATTGTATTTCATGTCAAGCTACAAGTTGCAGAAGATCAAAGAGTATCTAGAAAAGAATTTGAAGAAGAAGTTCATCACACTCAGTAAAGCTTCTTTCGCTTTGTTAATACTATTTGTTAAAAAGAAAGATGATAGTCTTCTCTTTTATGTGAATTATCAAAAATTAAATGCTCTGATTAAAAGAAATCGTTATTCAATACTCTTGATAAACGAAGTACTCACTTGAATTCAAGGCAGTAAGTATTTGACTCAACTTAACATTATCATCATGTTTAATAAGCTTCACATGAGTACTGAAAGCGAGAATCTAATCATATTCATTACTTTCTTTGATGTTTACAAGTATAAAGTAATGCTCTTTGAATTAATCAATGAACTTGCGTTCTTTCAGCACTATATCAACAATGTATTGTTCAACTGTTTACATAAATTCTGTCAGATATATTTGAATGATATTCTTATTTACAGTAAGATCTTGAAGAAACATAGAACTCATGTGAAAAAAGTGCTAGATAAGCTTCGTGAAGTCGACTTGCAGATAAACATTGATAAGTGCGAATTCAAGATTCAAAAAACCTTGTTTCTTGAACTACTGATATTCATTAATGATTTACAAATGAACTTTCGAAAAGTAAATATGATTCAAAACTGAAAAGTGTCTTGATCATTGACTCATGTGCAGATCTTCATTGACTTCTGCAATTTTTATTGACGATTCATAAAAAACTTCTTAAAGATCACTCAATCTATGATAAAGCTGACTTGAAAAGATTACTTCTTTGAATGAACAGAGATTTGTCAGATGATCTTTGAAGAATTAGAGCAACAGATGACAGCAGCTCTCATTCTGAAGCATTTCAACTCAATCAGAAAAGCTATTCTGAAGATGAACTTCTTAAACTATGTAAACGACGAAATATTGTTTCAGTATGATGATGAAGACATTCTACATTCAGTAATCTTTTATAGTAAGAACATGATTTTCGCAGAACGCAACTACAAGATTTATGACAAAGAACTGCTGATTATTATTTGCTGCTTGAAGCATTGATGCTCTGAATTGAAATGTACAGATATTTTGATCAAGATCTTCATTAATCATCTGAATTTAAAGTACTTCATGATCATCAAAGAACTGACTTGATAACAGGCTAAATGAGCTGAGAAGTTATCTGAATATAACTTCAAGATCATATATCAGTCAGAAAAACAGAATCTGAAAGTCGACATGCTGATCAGAATGTCAGATGTCAAGTCAATTAAGACAAATGATGATCAAAAGCTATATCAGCATTAGCTGTTATTGTCAGAAAGTAAGTTTGAATTGCAGTCAATAGAAGCTGATCAAGAAGATGATCAGAAATCTGATTCAGATCTGACTCAAATCTTGCTCAAATCTGACTCAGAGTTGAAACAAGAATTGAAAGTTAATGAAGATTCAGTTGAAGAAGTGATTTCTATTCAGAATCAAATTATAGTTGAAAATCAAACAAATCAACTATGTATCAATATTCGAGCAGTCATGAAACAGAACAGAAGAACTTATCAAGATATTGATCTAAACAACTGCAGAGTACTTGATGAAGTATTCTGAAAAGATGATAGACTATGAGTTTTTCAGTCAATGATCACTTGATTGATAAAAGAAGCACATGATCTTTCAATTAATGATCACTCTGACATGAATTAAACGTTGAATTTGCTAAGATGATCATATTGCTGATCAAAGATGAGAACAACGATCAAGCGCTACATTCAAAACTGTTATGTTTGTCGTAGATCAAAAGCATTGAGAGATCAAATCAATGAATTACTGAAGTCATTGCTCATACTTAAGCAGTGATGACAGAACATATCATTAGACTTCATTATTGATTTATCAGAAAGTGATGAAAACAACGCGATTCTGACAGTCATAAATCAATTGTTTAAGAAACGACATTATATATCATGTTGATCAGATGACGAAGAAATCTTCGCAGAACAAACAGTCAAGCTACTGTTAACATGAGTCTTCAGAACTTATGAACTATCAAGATTAATAATGTTTGATCGTGATTCACAATTCATATCAATTGTCTGAAAGTCTTTATATCTGAGACTTAACATCAAGATGAAACTATTCACAGACTATCATTCGCAAACAGATGATTAAACAGAAAAAGCGAATCAGAATGTGAAATGATATCTACAAAGCTATTGCTCATATATGCAAGATGATTGATTTACCTGATTATCTATGACTGAATTCGTCAATAACAATGCTATTTCATCGTCAATTAAACAGTCAACATTCTTTCTGAATAAGAACTTTCATTCTCATATAAGCTTCAATTCAAACTTAATTGAATATGAGATTATTCAAGCTAGAATCGAAGTAGACAAAGCAAAGAATATATTTGAACACATAAAATGATCACTAGCATTAATCAAGCAAGTCTTGACAAAAGTCAGAGTCATAATGAAGAAACAGATTGATAAGCATTGAAAGAAAATGATTTACAAGATAAATGACATGATGTTTTTGAATTCTAGAAACATAATGATCTTACGATCATTAAAGAAGTTAGACGATAAAATGTTAAAACTCTTCAAGATTCTGATCAAGATCAAACATGTTTATCAATTGAAACTATCATTAACTATGAAGATACATTTGAAGTTTGCATCAAATCTGCTGCAACTAGATTCAAAGAACTCTTTGAATGAACAACAAAATGAATTATCTGACTTTATAATGATCGATGACGAAGATGAATGAAAGATGAAGAACATACTGAACTTCAGACACTATGAACGAAATAAACGACTACAATATCATGTCAATTGAAAAGAATACAACGTCAATCTACATTAATACAACGTTGATGAAAGTGAATTTGAAGAATGCTTGAAAATTATAAATGACTTTCATGAATGATATTTGAACAAGTCAAGATAGAAATCAACTTAAGAAAGATTGATTGAACTGCAGCAATGAGAATATTGCTAGATGAAGAGAAGAGATAATGTTGTGATCATGCACTTTGAGTTAATCTAACATAGATCATGTCAAACTATCATAGACTAGTATAAAGCTGATGTTGACACGCTAGCGATTTAGCGTGTCTTCGTGAGTAAAACTCACAACGTGTTGCATCTTCTTTCTTCTTCAACTTTGAACTTCTAGTTAGAATACACTTATATAATTCGCTTTATGCAAATTCATAACAGTCAATGTTTGATTGATGAAATTAAATGCTCAATCAATTCTCAAGACATCAACGACTCAAGTCACTCACTTTATCGCTAGCATTTTGATGATGATCACTACTGCAATCTCAGCTTCAATCTCTGCATGAAAGAAACTCAGAATATTAAACATTGATTTTGCTAAAGAGAAGTTGTTTAAAAAAGAACTCTGCTTCAAATGCAAGAAGTCAGAACATAGAGCACACAACTGTCTTAAGTCAGCTCAGATGCACAAAATTGCAGTAAATTTGAAAAACAATCTGTTTTCGTCAAAGTAATGACTGAGAGCAATATACTCATATTTTGTTTCATCAGCATGTTTAATGATTCATTTGATTTTAAGTCATTCACTGTTAATGTCATCTTGAGTAGTCTAAAAAAGATATTCAGATCTTTTACTCTGATAAATACTGAAGTCACTAACATAATTTTCATTGATGAATCTTTGATGTCAGAATTATGTGAACACTTTGATATTCAGTCAATATCGCTGTTAAAATCAAAGTCAATTCAATTGTATGATGAAATTTCTGATCAAAAGTCAATTACACACACTTTGTATACATTGATCATGATTCAAGAACACAAGAATGAAATGATGTTTTTATTAATAACTTGTTTAAATCAGTACAAGTTAATCATTGAAAATCTTTGATTGAAAAGAAATCAAATTTTAATAAATTTTGCAAACAATCAATTAATATCATCATTAAAGATTTAAACATCGAAATCTGTCATTTTGAAAGCAAGCAGTCAATCAGCATTTCACAGATCTGAGTCAAGCGAAATCTGCAAAATGAAATGAAAGAACTTGAACTTGATTGTTACATCAATAATTATCTTGAAGAGTATTATGATTCTAGCCTTCATTTATTTCTCATCTAGTCTTCGCCTGATTTCATTCTAATTGAGTCTAGCGAAAATCTGATTTAAAGATGATGTCATTGAGACTCTGCATCATATGTGTAAGACGTCAACTCAATTGAGTCTAGCACAAAGTTGAGAAACACACATATAAGAATTGAGTTCTTTTCTGTAGATACTTTTCTTTCTTAGCATTTATCTATTAGTTAAATGACATTCATATGACTTGCTCTATGCTGACTTCTAACAAAGAGACTCATGAATCAGAAATCAATGAATCGATTCATTAAATCTGTTCAATTCATTGAATCTGTATTCAGATGAAAGCAAAGCACTCAAGTTGATCTCGATCATCTTCAACTCATTCAGTTTACTAAGAAAGAAGAATTCATCAATATTGCTATGATTGAAGTTGCTGCATATCAAACTCTAGTCAAGAATAAGAAAATCAAGATCTTTTTCTTGATCATTAATGAAATTAACAAAGCGCTTAGCTCAGTTGAAGATTTCGCGAAACTGAATGAAATAATCTTTATCATGTCATTAAATAAACTGAAGAAGAAACTTTTGATAATTTATCACAACTTTCTGAATGTTTTTGATAAAGAAAAGACAACGCAGTTGTCTTTGCATCAATCATATGATCATAAGATTGAATTAGAAGAAGAGAATCAATCTTCTAAAAGTTGATTGTATTTCATGTTAAGCTACAAGTTGCAGAAGATCAAAGAGTATCTAAAAGAGAATTTGAAGAAGAAGTTCATCACACTCAGCAAAGCTTCTTTTGCTTCGTCAATACTGTTTGTTGAAAAGAAAGATGACAGTCTTTGCTTTTGCATGAACTATCAAAAACTGAATGCTCTGATTAAAAGAAATCATTATTCAATATTCTTGATAGACGAAGTACTAGCTTGAATTCAAGACAGTAAGTATTTAACTCAACTTGACATTATCATCATGTTCAATAAACTGCACATGAGTTCAGAAAGCGAAGATTTAACTACTTTTGTTACTTTCTTTAATGTTTATAAGTATAAAGTAATGCTCTTTGAATTAATCAATGAATCTGCTTTCTTTCAGCACTATATTAATGATGTGTTGTTCAACTGTCTGCATAAATTCTGTCAAATGTACTTGAATGATATTCTTATTTACAGTAAAACATTGAAAGAACATAGAACTCATGTGAAAGAAGTGCTAGAAAAGCTTCGCGAAGTTGATCTACAAGTAATCATTGACAAGTGTGAATTCAAGATTCAGAAAATCTCGTTTCTTGAACTACTAATATTCATCAATGATCTGTGAATGAATTCTCAATAGACTGATCATTAAGTTGAGTTTCAAATTAACATTTTAAATTCAACTCAATTCAAAGTTGAATTGCTCACATTTTCAACTCAATTTAAGTTGAGTTGAGCATATTTTCAACTTGACGCGACTCGACTCGACTGAGAATTGAGTCAATTCAACTCAACTCATCAAGAACTTAAGCTTGACATCAAGAGAGCTAAATATAGAAAATTTTCCGATTTTTGACTTTTGCATTATCTTTTTGCATTATCTTTTGATAGAGAGTTATGAAGAAAAACATGAAGATTATTTGATAGAAAGTCATAAAGAGAAACATAAAGATCATTTGATAGAAAATCATGATGAGAAACATGAAGAGAAACATGAAGAAGAACATGAAGAAGAACATAAAGAGAAACATGAAGATCATTTGACTTTGATAAAGAGTCATGACGAAAAAACATGATAGAAAGTCATGAAGAGAAATCATGTAAACTGTTCAATCAAGCTATTTACATTTATCTAATATCTTGTTGAATCAAGTCAAGTTTTCAAGTTGAGTTGTCAAATTAAGCTTCTCAATTCAACTTAAGTGCTTGAGTTTAACTTCTCAACTCAACTTGACACTTTTTCAAAAAAATTTCAACTTAACTTGATACTTTTTGAGTTGAATACTTGACTTGAACTTAAGTACTCGACTTGATGCAATCAGTTTACTCAAAAATGATCAAAAAGATCATTCAAAGCAAAGATGACTTGACATGATTTTTTATGTTTATATAATGATGATCATTCTTTTAGATAGAAGCTTTGTACTTAACTCATGTAATAATCAATACAGTTTATTGTTTTAGCTATTTTCAGATCTTCAGTCTAGTGATTAGTTTATTACTATACGAATCTCTGTTTATATCTTGTGTTGTTAAAGAAACAATCATTACATATAGTAACTAAAGAAATCGCTGAGTATGAATATTTTTTGATTGAATAAGTAGATTATAGATTGCAAGATTTAAATATTTACTTTATATAATAGAATTTATTGAGAATTTAATGACTAAAGAGCTAGAATGATTCATTCATTACTGTTACTGAACAAATTGATACTTTATTGAGATCTTGTAGAAATTAATATACTCAACAATAGCAGTGTGATAAAGCATAAAATACAGCTTTTCTTAAACTGACACAATCATCATGAGTATAGCAATAGCTTTGCAAATCTTACTGACTGTCATTCTACTATGAGTTTCATATTACTTTTAGCAAAAGATGATTTTCTTAATTCTTAAACAAGACAATCACATTCTTGACTTTAATCTTTGTCACGCAGTTAAGAGTTATCTGATCAGATTCATTCTTGATACTTTTATTCACTTCATAACGTAGCAGCAATTGAATATCTTCAATATCATCATTGTACGCAGTCATATGCATGACTGTCTGTTTATCATACTCGTATGTCACATTTGAGCTCAGTTTGCTCTTTTTCATGAGATGACATTGACGTTTTGACAAAGAGCTTAAATAGCTTATGAGCTAGTGAGCAGAGTTCATTCAATACTAATGCGCTTGAGATGCATATGCTAGTTACTAGATGAGACATTTGCTACAAGCTAGCTGTCAGCTAAGTTTGCATCATTGATTAGCTTACATGCTACATAAATCAGCTACAAGCTGATTTAGCTGATTTAACACTACTCTTCACTTTACTTGTTTATTTACTTACTCATTTACTTTTCATTCTACTCATCTATTTACTCACTCATTTACTCTTCATTTTACTCGTCTATCTACTTGCTCATTTACTCTTCACTTTACTCATTTATTTACTTGCTCATCTACTCTTCATTTTACTGTTACAAGTGTATTAAGACTGAATAAGACTGAACAAGACTGAAGCTTTAATCAATTCGCAGTGAACGCTAGCGAGTTTTCTGCATAATGATTAAAACTAGTCAATAATCTAGTCAAGATCTGACCTAAATCTGACTCAGGTTTGACTCAAATATGACTTAATCTCTTTTTCTTTCTCAACACTTTTTTTCTTTCCCAACATTCTTTTCTTTCAACAACATCTTGTTCATCTACATCACATTCTTTTCATGTCACAAACACATTTCTTTCAAGTCTAGCGCAGTCTCTGAACATTACATAAATAGAAGCTTTTGTATCAATCTTCTTCTGTATTCTTAATATTCAGTTATAGTTATTTCTAAAGATTAAGCACTATCAATTCTGATCTTCATTGATTGTATCATCTAGACATAATTCTGACATTATATTAAGAATTTGTTAATCACATGATACTGATCTTATTATTCATTCAACATACTCATCTAGACAAAACGAGTTTAAAGAAATTCATTTACCTGATGATTGATAACAATCAAAAGACAGAACAACACTAGAAAATTGAATAAAATCAACGATGAGACTGTTTGAATTGCTAGACTACTTATCGCTCATTAAGTACATAAAGTTCACTCGATTATGAAAATCACGATAAAGAATCTTCGTGAATTGCTCAAGAATCAAATTGATCAATAGATTCAATGATAAAGAATCTTCGTTGTTTGCTAGAAAATTAATCAAATTAATCAACAAACAAATCTCATCTTCTTTATTAAAGATTGAATCTCATCTCATACGTTTTTCTTCTTCAATCATTGAGCATCATCATTCGTTTGATTTCTTTTCAAACAAATCTCATCATGTCTAGTCATTCGTCTACTGAAGAGCATTCTGAAGAATTTCGAAATCGTTTCTTTCAAATCTCTGATGCTGATTCATCAAAATCATCAAGTGCTGCGTCATTCATTTATGAAGATGATGAGTCATTCATTGAAACAATAATACTTCTCATGTTTTACAAAATCTGAAAGACTTAAAGTCTAGTTCTTGATGAAGAAACAGATTGACTCTACAAGTTAAATAAACAACAAGAAGATAAAATCAAAGAGTTGAAGACTAGACTTCAAGCTAAAGAAAACACTTCTTCTGATTTCATCTACTCTGAGCGTTCTAGGTTTCAAAAAATATCTGATTCTTCGCTGTTTACTGATGAAAAAAACTCTATTTGAAAGAACTGATATGAAAAAATTCAGAATAAACTAGAGATTAATGTTGATCTCTTTTCTAATGAATGAGTTAAATTGAACTATATACATTCTAGATTATTCAATGATGCAGCTGAGATCACTCAGACTAGATGCAAAGATGACTGTGTCAATCTTTATAGAATCGTCGAAGATCTTTTGAAAGAGCTAGCTCAGTTGTTTGATGATTCAAATAAAGAAGTCAACTTTCGTAAAGAATACTACAACTTAATTCAAGAATTCAAGAAATTCAATGAATTTTATACTCAGTTTCAACGTTTATCTTTCTATCTAGACTATTACAAAAAGTAACTGATCGCTGATCAAAAAGATAAAATACATTCTCATCTTTGATTCATTTGAGTAAATCAACTAGTTCAACCTGATTTTCTAAAAGAAATTCGTTTCTATTTGATTCATTTGAATAATAATCAGCGAGTCATTCGAGAAATCAAGAACAAGATCAAACACGTTAATAATTTTTCTAAAACTATCTTTCATAAAGCGACTGTTGTCACTTAATCAGTCGATCACTCAAAGTCTAATCAGCTAAAGTCGCGCGACGCGATTTTAACTAGCGTCAAGAAAGCAGACGTTTTAGTTGAAATCTGTTTTATATGTCATAAATCAGATCATAGCTTTAAAGAGTGCTTGAATCGATCTACTAGAATCAATGCAGTGAACAATGAATATGATTGCTTTGATTTTGATTTTGATTTCGATTCAAAAAACTAGTCATCTCTTCAAAAATCATTAAAGAGATAAAGATTATATCTTTGTGCAAACTAAACGAAATTCTATCGAAAGAAAATTACTTTGAAAAGTTATTTCTAATTAATGCTTATTTCATCTCTCAGAATTAATCTTTCAGTCTTCGTTCTCTAATAGACAGTGATTCAATCATTTACACAATCGTACATTCTAATCTAGTTGATAAAGTATGTAAGAAACTGAAAATTCAATTTATATCACTGACAAAAGAGAAGCTAATAAGAAATTATGATGAAAAGATATTTAAGAAGATTATCACTCATAAAATTCTATTCAATCTCATCATTGAAAGTTATAAGAAATTGACTGTATCAATGTTGATAACTGATATCAATTATCATGAAGTCATATTGAGAAAGCTCTGAATGAACAAAAACGAAATATTACTGAATATGCAAAACGACGTCATTGTTTTTTCAAATCAATTGAATACTTCTATTTCGATTTTTTCAATTCTTTTCAATTCAAAGCATTCAAGTTGATCATGATCATCTTTGTTCTTTTCAATCATTTAGACTAAGACTTTTATGATGCTCAAACGATTCATTTCAATCACTGCTCAGAAAGAGTCATTCTTGATTTAAAGCATAGACGCAACTTCGTTCAAAACATTGTTGAATTATTCAAAGAAGAATCAGACTGAAGTTTTTGCTCTATTCATGACAAACATTAATAGAAAGATCACGTACAACACTCAGTGCGATTTGAACGCTCTAAACGTCTCTTTAATCAATGAAACAACTTACAATTTGAAAGATATTAAAGCGAAGCTGTCATCAAAATATCATGAGTTTCTAGATGTCTTTGATTGAACTCAATCAAATAAACTACTCTTTCATCGCTTCTATGATCATAAAATTGAGCTCATCAGTGATTCAACGTCTTCTTGCTGTTGAATCTATCAAATGTTCTTTGTTAAACTTCTGAAAGTAAAGAAGTACTTAAACGAGAATCTGTTGAAGAGATTCATCACTTCTAGTCAGACTCTTTATTTCTTTCTCGTTCTATTCATTCTTAAAGCAAATGAAGATCTTCGATTCTGCATGAACTATTGAAAGCTAAATGTCATTTTCAAAAGAAATAGATATTCTTTATCATTGATAAACAAGATCATTGATAAAATAGTGAATTGCAAGCATCTGACTAGATTGAACATCATATTAGCATTCAACAAACTTTGAATGCACTTTGATAACGAGAATTACATCACTTTTATCACTGCTTTAGAAGCATATAAATACAAGATGCTATCATTTAAACTGACTAATGAATTGATCTTCTTTCAGCAATATATGAATGATGTTCTATGAAACTTTCTAAACGACTTTTGTCAAGTCTATCTAGATGACATTCTCATTTATAGCAAAATGAGAAAGAAACATAGAAATCACGTCAAACTAGTATTGAGTCAACTACGCAAATCTGAACTGCAGATGAATATTCAAAAGTGCAAATTCAATGTAGAAGAAACTGTTTTCTTAAAAGTCATAGTATTAAAACTAGATCTTCGTATGAATTCTAGCAAAGTGAAAGTCATAGTCAGCTGAACTACTTCAATCAATCTAAAAGAAATTCAGAGCTTCGTGAAATTTGTTAACTTCTATCGTCGTTTCATTAAGAACTTCTCGAAACTAGTCAAATCATTCACTCAGCTGACTAGAAAAAACACGTCTTTTGTTTAAAACAAAGTTTGCATTCAAGTCTTTGACAATCTAAAGAAACAAGTCAGCTTGACTTTGATACTTCGTCATTTCAATCTCAAACAACAAGCTATTCTGAAGATTGATGCTTCAAACTATGTAAAAGATGAAATACTATCTCAGTATAATAATGAGAATGTTTTTCATTCAATGATCTTCTACAGCAAAAGCATGATTCTCGCTGAAATCAATTATCACATCTATGACAAGAAATTGTTAGTCATTATTCAATGTTTTGAACACTGATGACTCAAGCTGAAATGCATTAAACTATTTATTTAGATGTTCATTGATCATCAGACTTTAAAGATCTTCATGAAAAACAAACAGTTGAGTTGATGACAAGTTAACTATCTGAACATTCTATCAAAGTTCAACTTTCAGATCATTTTTAAATCAGGTAAAATAAACACTAAAGTCGATGCTTTAATCAGAATGTTTCTAAAAAACATCTTTGAATCAGCTCAGCATCTTGAAGATTATTTTCAGACTATTTTGACTCTCAATAAAGTCAATGTTCTATCTGTTGAATCAGAAGCAAATCTCTATCAATGAATATAAATGATCAATCAAATAAATGAGCTCTGCAATGAATATAAACAAGCTATGAACGAAAACAAGCTCAAATTTCATATCACTAAATTGAAAGACTGCAAAATCATTGACGACATTCTCTTTAGAAAAGATCTACTGTGAGTCTCTAAGAACATGCACACGAAATTACTACAAGAAGTGCATGATCAATCTTCAATCTCTCACTTCAACAATAAATAAATCATTGATCTAGTTCAGCGTTTCTACTATTGATCAGATCATCAAGCTACTATTTGATGATACATTTGAAACTGTCATGCTTATCAGCAAAGCAAAGTTTCTAGAAATAGCATCAATGAACTTCATCATTCTCTCTTGATTTCACAGAAATGCTGAAAAGATATAACTATGAACTTCATTACTGAATTATCTCTGTCAGAAGACTATAACATCATTTGCACAATCATATATCATCTCATCAAAGAATGTCACTATGTTTTCTGTCATTGAGAAGACGATGACATCTCAGCTGAAGAAACAGTTTAAATCATGCTATGAAACGTTTATCAACTGCATGATCTACTCAGTTCTATTGTTTCAAACAAAGACTCTCAATTCATATCAACTATGTGAAAAAGTCTTTGCAAGTGACTGAGAATCACAGCTAGTCTATTCACAGTCTATCATTCTGAGATCAATGATCAATTGAAACGAGTCAATCAAAACGTGTTGAGATCGTGTCTAGAATCTAATCACACTGCAGCGAGATAGTGCGTAGCTGAATAGAATGTTTGATCAATAGAGGTAGCTATAACTAGAATATTAAGAATACAGAAGAAATCAAAGAGAGTTTCGAGCTGTATCTATAGTAGAGCAAAACAAAGAGAACGAAGCAGGTTTGCTCGAGTATCGAAAGCGCTAGAATAGAGTGTTGAGGCTAGAGATTCAACATGAGCCAAAATCCCTAGAGCTTGTTGACTAGAAAACTCTATTCAATCTCGACACACTCGTAACATTATCTTCTTCTCTTTAAAAGTCATGTCTCTATGACTTGTAATGTAGTTCATAGCACTGACGTAGAGTCTTGATGCCTGCCTTTCTATCAATCTTTCTATTGATTCAAACCAACTCGTCAAATGCCTATTGTAGCAGACTCACTATGTGAGATAGAATGATCATTGAAGCAGGCTCACTAGTCGACTTGCTCATCGAAGAGATCGACTATCGACTTGTCATTGAAGCAGGCTCACTAGTTGCACGTGAACGTGAGGTAGATTGATTCACTGATAGATAGAGCGATGAGAGTAGATATGTCATCGCATTGACGAAGAATGTCATTGAAGCAGACTCACTAGTCGACTTGCTCATCGAAGAGATCGACTATCGGCTTGCCATTGAAGCAGGCTCACTAGTTGCACGTGAACGTGAGGTAGATCGATTCACTGATAGGTAGAGCGATGAGAGTAGATATTTCATTGCATTGACGAAGAGTGTCATTGAAGCAGACTCACTACGAGAGCATCATTTGTAGCAGACTCACTAAATTGATCTGACGGCACAGATTGTTTTGACTCGCCTGATTCATGAGCTTTCGAGGCGAAGAGGGAAAGAAATTGAACAGATTGTTTTCACTCGTCTGCTTCATGAGAATGAGTTGATTCTCTAGCAACCAACGAAGATTCTTTATCGTTGATTCTATTGATCGAATGAACTTTGCGTACTTAATGAGCGGTAGATTCTCTAGCAATTCAAACAGTCTTGCCGTTGATTCTATTGATTCTCTGATGTTGTTCTGTCTTTCGATTGCGTCGATCATCAGGTAAAACAAATTTCTTTATACTCGTTTCATTGTTCGTCGAGTAGCTTGAATGAGTATTGATATCGATATCGTGTGATTAACGAATTCTTAATATAATGTTGAAATCGTGCCTAGAATCTAATCACACTGCAGCGAGATAGTGCGTAGCTGAATAGAATGTTTGATCAATAGAGATAGCTATAACTAGAATATTAAGAATACAGAAGAAATCAAAGAGAGTTTTGAGCTGTATTTATAGTAGGGCAAAACAAAGAGAACAAAGCAGGTTTGCTTGAGTATCGAAAGCGCTAGAATAGAGTGTTGAGGCTAGAGGTTCAACATGAGTCAAAACCTCTAGAGCTTGTTGACTAGAAAACTCTATTCAATCTCGACACACTCGTAACAAAACGTTGAACATGAACTTAGAATTTACTGCAATTACATGCAAAATGATTGAATCAAATAAATATTTATGATGAAATTCAGCGACAATTCAAATATCTTCTTGATCACTTTAATGATTCTCTTCTACTTCAATAAAGAATTTCACTCTTGAATGAGTTTTGATTCAGATATGATTGACTATGAAACAATTTGTGAACGACTTGAAGCTAGAAAAGCAAATGATATTGTCATTCAAATGAAAAAGTTACTGAACTTTGATCATCAACAATTGAAAAAGATAAAGCTGATCATCAAAGTTCAGATCAATAAACATAAATGAAACATCACATATGAAGTAAATGACTGAATTTGACTATCTTTCAGAAATGTCAAGACAACAAGACTTTGCAAAGATTTAAAAGATAAACAGCTAGATTTCTATCAAATCACTGTCAAAGTGAATATCTTCTATCATCTTCATTTATCAGTCAGCATGAAGCATCTGCATTCAATGTTCAGCTTGAAGCTACTGCAATCATATTCAGAAAACTCTTTATCAGAACAGCATTCAGAATGATTCAGATCAATCACTATTGAAGACAATGAGCACTGAAAGATAGACAATATATTGAACTTCAGATGCTATTAAGGTCAAATACAGTACAAAGTCAAATGAACAAATCTAGATAGAAACGATGAATGATACTATGTCGATAAAGAAAAATTCAATGATTCAGAGAAAGTTTTGAACGAATTTCATAAGCTATATTCAAACAAATCACGTTAAATATCGAAATAACTATCAACAAAAGTGAGCAAATGAACTACATTCATGCAAACATGAATTTTTAAAGAGAAGAGTAATGTTACAAGTGTATCAAGACTGAACAAAACTGAACAAGACTGAAGTTTTAATCAATTCACAATGAACACTAGCGAGTTTTTGATGTAATAATTAAAGCTAGTTAACAATCTAGTTAAGATCTGATCTAGATCTGACTTAAATTTGACTCAGATATGACTCAATCTCTTTTTCTTTCTCAACATTCTTTTTCTTTTTCAACACTCTTTTCTTTCAACAACATTTTGTTTATTTACATTATATTCTTTTCATTTCACAAACACATCTCTTTTGAGTTTAACACAGTCTCTGAACATTACATAAATAGAAGCTTTTGTATCAATCTTTTTCTGTATTCTTAATATTCAGTTATAGTTATCTTTAAAGATCAAACACTATCAACTCTGATCTTCATTGATTGTATCATTTAGACATGATTCTGACATTTACTCATTTATCTACTCGCTCATTTACTCTTCATTCTACTCAATTATTTACTTGCTCATTTACTTTTCATTTTACTCATTTATCTACTCGCTCATTTACTCTTCACTCTACTTGTTTATTTACTTGCTCATTTACTTTTCATTTTACTCATTTATCTACTCGCTCATTTACTCTTCACTTTACTCGTTTATTTACTTGCTCATTTACTCTTCATTTTACTCGTCTATTTACTCTTCATTCTACTCTCTATCAAACGCGTTGATCAAGTGCATAAAACATGTCAAACAGTGCTTCAAACAATGCTTTTTACATGACTTTCTATCTACTCATCATTCTACATGCTCAGTTATTTATTTGATAATCTTCGCTTCGAGTTTTATAGAGCTGACGTTAGAGAGTTTGAAGTTTTCACTTTCTTTTTTTCTTCATAGTTTTTACTTTCTAGAACAACAACAATCAAAATATCAACATGTTCAGCTATCAACTCAGCTATCAACTCGTTCATTTACTAGTCAGTCTACTTGCTTCAAAACATGCTTTAAAAGACGTGTTGATCAAGCGCATAACATGAGTCAAACAGTGTTTCAAACAATGCTTTTTACTGAGCTTTTTACTGAGCTTTTCACTGATCTTTCAACCGATCTTTCTACTGATCTTTTGATCGAGTCATTTAGTGAGCTTTCTACTGATCTTTCGATTGATCTTTCTATTGATCTTTCTACTGATGAGCTTTCTACTGATCTTTTGATTGAGTCATCTAGTGAGCTTTCTACTGATCTTTCGATCAATCTTTCTACTGATCTTTCTATCAATCTTTCTATCAATCTTTCTATTGATCTTTCTACTGAGCTATCTATTGAGCTATCGACTGAGCTTTCTATCAAACGCTCTATCAAACATTCTACATGCTTCAAAATACGCGTCGATCGAGCGCATAACACAGGTCAAACAATGCTTTCTACATGACTCTCTATCAAGCATCCTTCATGTTTTCCTACCAAGCGCTCTTCATGTTTCCCTACCAAGCGCCCTTCATGTTTCCCTACCAAGCGCTCTTCATGTTTCCCTACCAAGCATTCTACCAAGCACCCTTCATGTTTCCCTACCAAGCATTCTACCAAGCACTCTTCATGTTTCCCTACCAAGCGCCCTTCATGTTTCCCTACTAGGTTCGTTGACTGCTCAAGCAAGTCTGTTATCAATGAAAAGCAACGCAGTTTTCAGCTATTGCTGACTCAGAACTTATTGATTATTGCGATCGTATAATAGATTAATTACTAATTAATTTGACTAACTAAATAATAGCTATTTACACAATTTAATATATGCGCTGGGAAAGTCAATGAGAAAGTCAACGAGAAAGTTAATGAGAAAGTTAATGAGTAAACTAATGAGGTAGAAAGTCATGAAGAAAGTCATGAAAGAAATCATGAAGGCTGTTCGATAGAAAGTCATGTAGAATGTTTGATAGAAAGTCACGTAGAATGTACGATAAAGCTCATATTTGATGCTCAATAGAAATCAAATTTGATTCTTGATTGCGAAGCAATTCGAAGCTTGATAGAGAGTCATGTAGAAAGTCATGTAGAAATCATGAAGACTGTTCGATAGAGTCATATTTGATGCTCGATAGAAAACAAATTTGATTCTTGAATGATGAGTAGAATGACGAGTAGAATAATCAGTAAAGTGATCAGTAGAATAATCAGTCGAAAGATCGATAGAAAGATCAGTAGATAGATCAGTAGAAAGCTCGATTGAAAGATCAGTAGAAAGATCAGTAGAAAAATCAGTAGAAAGATCAGTAGATAGCTCAGTAGAAAGCTCAGTAGAAAGCTCAGTCAATAGCTCAGTTGATAGCTCAGTAGAAAGCTCAGTAGAAAGCTCAGTTTGATAAAGAGTTTGATAGAGCGTTTGATAGAGAGTTTGATAGAAAATTTGATAGAAAGTTTGATAAAGCATTTGATTGAGAGTCTGATAGAGAATTTGATAGAGAGTTTGGTAGAAAATTTGATAAAGTGTTTGATAGAAAATTTGATAGAGCGTTTGATAGAAAGTTTGATAAAGCGTTTGATAAAGAGTTTGATAAAGCGTTTGATAGAAAGTTTGATAGAGCGTTTGATAGAGAGTTTGATAAAGCGTTTGATAGAAAATTTAAGTGAGCGAGTAAATAGCGAGTAGATGAGCGAGTAAATGATGAGCATGTAAAGTGACAAGTAGAGTGATGAGTAGAATGACGAGTAGAATAATCAGTAAAGTGATCAGTAGAATAATCAGTCGAAAGATCGATAGAAAGATCAGTAGATAGATCAGTAGAAAGCTCGATTGAAAGATCAGTAGAAAGATCAGTAGAAAAATCAGTAGAAAGATCAGTAGATAGCTCAGTAGAAAGCTCAGTAGAAAGCTCAGTCAATAGCTCAGTTGATAGCTCAGTAGAAAGCTCAGTAGAAAGCTCAGTTTGATAAAGAGTTTGATAGAGCGTTTGATAGAGAGTTTGATAGAAAATTTGATAGAAAGTTTGATAAAGCATTTGATTGAGAGTCTGATAGAGAATTTGATAGAGAGTTTGGTAGAAAATTTGATAAAGTGTTTGATAGAAAATTTGATAGAGCGTTTGATAGAAAGTTTGATAAAGCGTTTGATAAAGAGTTTGATAAAGCGTTTGATAGAAAGTTTGATAGAGCGTTTGATAGAGAGTTTGATAAAGCGTTTGATAGAAAATTTAAGTGAGCGAGTAAATAGCGAGTAGATGAGCGAGTAAATGATGAGCATGTAAAGTGACAAGTAGAGTGATGAGTAGAATGACGAGTAGAATGACGAGTAAAATGACGAGTAGAATGACGAGTAGAATGACGAGTAGAATGACGAGTAGAATGACGAGTAAAGTGATGAGTAGAGTGATCAGTAGAATGATCAGTCGAAAGATCGATCGAAAGGTCAGTAGAAAGCTCAGTAGAAAGCTCAGTCAAAAGATCAGTGAAAAGCTCAGTTAAAAGCTCGATGAAAAGCTCAGTAGAAAGCTCAGTCGATAGCTCAGTAGAAAGCTCAGTTGAAAGCTCGATGAAAAGCTCAGTAGAAAGCTCAGTAGTAGAAAGATCAGTAGAAAGATCAGTAGAAAGATCAGTAGAAAGATTAGTAGAAAGCTCGATTGAAAGATCAGTAGAAAGCTCAATCAAAAGATCAGTAGAAAGATCAGTAGAAAGCTCAGTAGAAAGCTTAGTAGAAAGCTCAGTAGAAAGCTCAGCAGAAAGATCAGTAGAAAGTTTAATATCGAGTCATAAAGAGTGCGATCTATTGAGTCAGTTAGCATTATTTCATACAAAATAGAAAGTAGAAACTGTTCTACAAAGAAAGAAAGAAGTGAGAAGAAGTAAATACTCTGAATTTTCTGAATTTCCTAGCGTTGATCTTCGACTGAAAGCGAAGATTACTAATCACAGAGATAACAGTACTGTTCTCAAGTCATGTAGAAAGCATTGTTTAAAGCATTGTTTGACGTGTTTTATGCGTTCAATCGACGCATTTGATAAAGCGTTTGATAGAAAGTTTGATAGAGCGTTTGATAAAGAGTTTGATAGAGAGTTTGATAGAGAGTTTGATAGAGCGTTTGGTAGGGAATTTGACAGAGCGTTTGGTAGGGAATTTGGCAGAAAATTCGATAGAGCGTTTGGTAGGGAATTTGATAGAGCGTTTGGTAGGAAATTTGATAGAACGTTTGATAGAGAGATTGATAGAGCGAGTAGATGAGCGAGTAGATGAGCGAGTAGATGAGCGAGTAGATGAGCGAGTAGATGAGCGAGTAGGTGAGCGAGTAAATGAGCGAGTAGGTGAGCGAGTAGATAAGCGAGTAGATGAGCGAGTAGATGAGCGAGTAGATGAGCGAGTAAATGAGCGAGTAGATGAACGAGTAGATGAGCGAGTAGATGAGCGAGTAGATGAACGAGTAAATGAGTCGAACTTCATTGAAAATCGAACGATTAACTGTAATAGATTTAGCTTTCGTGATTTCTAACTGTAACAGATTTAGCTTCATGATAGCTTTCGTGATCTTGGAAAAAAAGTCAATCGTTTTACAAAGAAAAGAATTAAGATTTTCGCAAAAGAGGTCAAAATCAGTCAATAGAAGCAACTGCGTTGCTAATCAAGCACTCTTCATGTTTTTCTATCAAGCACTCTTCATGACTTTCTACATGATTTTCTACCAAGCATTCTTCATGTTTAAATAGATGGTTAAATAGCTACTTAAATAATCAATTCATCAAATGATTTATTTGATTACATACAAATCTTGAATGTAGAAACATATAAAAAGTGAACATGTATTGCGCATTATATCTTTTGAGCAATTAATGTCTTTTGAGCAAATGACTGTCATCAAAAGATACAAACGCTTGTAGCTAGCTATTAGTTGTTGATGAGTGACTATTAAAGCTTGTGAGCTAGAAGCTCAACTAAACAGATATTTTTGACTGATGCTAGCTTAATGAGCTTGTAGTTAGTTTTAGCTGATTTCGTCAAATGATTGATGAAGCTAGAATCATTTGACACAAGATGTATTATGAAGTCTATTGCATTCTAATCGAAGATTCTAAGATACAGAAAAAGAAGAAGAGAAAAGAAGCTGTGACAGAGCAACAGATTTATAACTGCAGAAGTCTCTGTCACAATCAGCGCTAGTTCTAATCGAAAACTGGTCACTCTGAGTCGATCAATTTCATAATCAAGCTTTGTAGATGATAAGACTTCAAATTTGTCACATTTCATGTCGTTCTCGCTCTTCAAAAGCTTCTCTGCTTCAATGAAATTCATCTGCAACATAAGTGACAGAAAAACTTGAGCATGTGCAACATTCAAATTTGCTTTCAGAAACACTTGTTCATCGATATTTTTTTCCAGATTCATGCTGTCAACGCATTCATTTTCGATCTTGATGTCAATGATATATCAATCACTGTTGTCGAGAATATTAACGTGACACATAGCACATCGTTCGCGTGCGCTTGAAGATGAAAGAGCGTATCTCATTATGCAGCTTTTATGAAAATGATGATCGCAACGAAGTTGCACGTCGTCATCGATAATGTAGAATGACTTTGATGATTCGTCGTCATTATTAGAAACGATGAGCGATTCGTAACAGATGACACATTGATCTTCGAAATGTACTTCAGGCTTCGAAAGCGATAAAGGCATGATGGGATGAAGACGATGCAGAACTTACTACTATTGACAGAACTTTTGAAAAGAGTATGAGAGTTTTTGAGGTGAAGGAAGAGCTGTTGTGATGAAGAAAGTTTTGGCAATATCGAGGATTATTGTAACATTCGAGCCTCTTAATTGCTGGGAAAGTTTTTGAAGAGTGGCACGAGTGGTGAGCCTAGAACAATAGACTGCTTAAGCGAAGATCAATGGGGTGTGAACCCTTAGAATATCACATCCGCCCGGTCAAACACGAGACTATAGGTCGATCGAATGACCATGAACATAATTCCGCTTTCCTGAGCTACTGATAATCTAAAATCATAAATAATTGCATTGATGAACAGATAATTCTTAATCTTCTAAGATTTTGAGAATTCAATGTAGTCTACTGTTATTACGTTTTCGCTTTTTACAATCTTTTATAAGTACTCTGATAAACTTAGGATATCGTATTTCGGGAAATTTTAATAAGCGACCAGGACATTTGATAAGATTAGCGCTGCACCACTAGTCGGTCTCGACTACCCTTTACAACAAAAACAGATCTATATATTAAAGGACCTAAGAGGTGCGTACAATTCATCGCACGTTCGCTGGAAAACTAGGCATTCTGTCGAATCGACCGCGTTCAAGCTATCTGGAAGGAAATTGAGCCAAGATAACGCGTCTCTCCTTTCTCATAATAGAAATCAAACCCGAGCTCAAACTGGCCATGTGCAACGTTGCTGACTTCTCGATCCTGGAATGTGACTTGCTTCAGCTCATCTTCGGCATTTTCATCCAAAGCACGCGTTCGATCAGCGCACAAGGCGCTCACTCTGAGGCCGCAGCCCACAGCACCGATCTCTTGCGCTGGCCTGGGCATGGCGGTGGTCCCTGGTAATCCAGACACGCGGCACCCGCGTCATCAGGCCAGTACTGCTGGTCCGAGTTCGCAGGGTTCTTCTCATCGCTGGAAAACCGAAGGATCTTGGAAACTTTGCCTCCGTCCCGCATAGCAGCGAATTCCACGGTCTCGAAGATGCTGTCGCCTGCGGGTGACTTGTCGTCGTCGATCAATAGGTAGGCGATACCCTCGGTAGCTTCGGCATAAAGCCTTGAAAAGTTTTCTTGGAACGTTCGCCTCTCTTCGTCCGTGCCCTCGTAATTGCCTGGATTTGTGAAGGTCTCTGGGAATGACAGGCCGACATGCACTAGATCGTGATCCACTGCATACTTTTTGGCCGAGTTGATATCCTTTCTGGTCTTCAGGCCGGTAAAGTACATGGCTTTGTCCTTTGGTGGGGCTGTGAACTTGTCTTTGCAGTCTTGGACGGATGGGTAGGGAGGCTTGCGTTTTTCGAGATCAGGAGAGGCGAGTCCAATAGGCGTGGCCAGCACGACAGAAGCAGAAAGCCATAAGAAGAAAGACAACAGGAGAGCCAAGCCTCGCTTGGATCCGAAAGACTGGATGGCAGCCATGATGACAGGAGATTGATAGTGTAGGTCGCAGAAAATATTTCGAGGTGAATCGAGGAGACGAATGCCTCCAAAACAATAGTAATGCTAATGAAAGTGGGGATGATATGAACGGCAAGCCTCACGAGAGACAGTTTGCCAATACGAGACAAATAAAGGACGATGTGCTGATAGAAAAGGCCATGGAGGCAACTCTTTTATATCTAATACCTTGCGATTCTTTCGGTGATCTCTTCTCGCAATCTCCCCATCTGATCGCTATGGTTCGAGTCACACAGACACAGCTCCAGAGGCAGTGTAGACACATGAAACTCATGTTTGCGGTCGGACATGACAGCTGAGATGATCTTCTGTAAGAGGCGTAGATTCTTGAATGACATATTGGCAACTTGTAACGCGAAGGATTCGCCGCGCAAGATAACAACATGTTCAACTGCAGGTGGACTGGGACAATTTCTATCGGCCGAGGGTGTGTAGAGATGACGTTTTAGTTGACTTGGATGTCACACCGAAACAGAAACAGAAACGAAACAGAAAGGAAAAGGCACAGTCATTGTATTGAGAATTCTGTCGCTACCAAGTGATGGGCGTGAAAAGATTGCCTCGCCCCTCTAATAAAAAAAAGGGGGCTCCCCTTTGGTTATGTGCCACACCTCACTCGGAAATAAACGTTGTGGCACAAAAGGGTGTGGCACATAACCAGGTGGGTCTAGGCTGCGGTTTTAGGCAGCTGATGTCGGGGCGTATGAAATTTCAAAACCATCAACCATCGAGGCGTACGCATCTGGGACTCTTCATAACTCGATGTGCGATCTCTAATATTCTGTCCCGTACTGTCATCCATACGTTACTCAGCACTTACACCCTTCTTCTTCCAAACAATACTTGCCCTCTCAAAATACCACGGAGAATAGCCCCTCACCATGTCTGAAATTTCTGCCTCTCTCAAGGCCGCCTGCATTTCTGGCAACTTATCGGAGGCCAAATCTCACTACAATGAATTCGCGAGCACGCGTCCGTCAGCCAAAGCATCCACGCTGTCCCAAATGGCCGTCCTCTCCGCGAAGAATTCTCACCCACCAATCTTGACCTTCTGCTTTTCCGAGGGTCTCACGATGAACCCGAGCTTGGTCAATGACCCTTTGGTCTATGCAGCCTGCGATGCCGGCTCTATCGCCGTCTTCGAGGTGCTTCTCGAGCATGGCATGGATGTCAACACGTACCTGGAAATGAACGGCTCACCGCTCGTGTCGGCATGCTACGCCGGCAATATCGAGCTCGCGAAGGCTTTATTAGATCACGGAGCCGACCCCAATTGTGGATATCCTCTCGGTCATTACGAGGCGCTCATATGGACTATCGTCGGCCCTCGAGCCTCACTGGAACTCGTAAAATTGTTGCTTATACGAGGGATGACGGTTAAGGGGACTGGGTCTTTGATCGCGGCTGCCGAACATGGTAATCTTGAGGCACTTCGACTGTTGATCGAACACGAATCCAAGAACGGGGTCTGCGACTTAGGGGAAGTCGAGGAATACGGGGAAGAGGACTCGAGGAAGCTGGACGACCAAGGGACACCGCTATACAAGGCCGCGGCACAAGGTCACTCTCAGGTTGTGGATTTCTTACTCGAGAAGGGAGCGGATCCAAAATTCAGAGACAGGAAGGGTCGTAGTGTGTTGGATATTGCTGTAGAGAATGGCCATGAGGATATCGCTAAGAGGATAAGGGATGGTGGTGCCTAGCATTGAACGCTGATCGTATCCTTCCGTTGGACCTGATACAAACTCTTGTGCTCGGGGACGCTCATCGTGTATTAAATTCACGAGGTATCGTTTCCGTGTTGATTTGAACCTCTCATATCAAAAGCTGCGCTTACAATCTCTCGCTGTATTTAAATAAAGAAAACATAATTCAGTATCGAGTTTTCAAGGTTAACCCTCTTGTCGGTTCTTGGTATCTTTTTCAGTGTTAGGCCCGACGGCCATCACTACGAGGTCAGAAAAGAAAGTATTCGGAATGGCCTCCGTACCGCAACTGCACTATCACGAAAATCAAACGAACACGCAAATAGTCAAATGTAATGACAATAGCACCAATTATACGTAGAAATGTTAGATGATATGAATTATAATATATATCTATCCATGAAAGTGATTGTCACTCTGTTTAAGAATAATCCGATCCACCCGATGCTTCTGATTCAAAATAAAAGGGTTAATATCCTTTTCTATATCCAACTTTTCTCATTCGTCATACCAGGCCAGTTCCAGTTCCAATCTATCCTTAATAAAGGATCGTCGACGTGATACTCGATCCTTTATGAGATTCCATGTATGCTCTATGGGATTAAGATCAGAGCTATTGCCTGGCCAAAACAACATATCTATTTCCTGCTCCATAAACAAAGGTCTGTTCCATTGCGAGGTGTGATTTGAGGCTCCATCCTGCATTAATGAAACCCTGTTTGCATGTGAAGCCTTGAATTTCTGATAGGCGGGTAAAAGAAGAGGCTGAAGAATACATCTATTATAGCGATACCAGTCAATCCCTCCGGGTGCAGAACGCCCACATGAAGGTAGAATAGTGATAATAAGATGAAATTCTGAATATATGGTGGGTGCGGATAAACTACGTTAGCCGTACGGCAGCCGTACGGCAGTCAATTGCGGAATCCGAATACTTTCTTTTCTGACCTCGTACATAGAATGCAGTCGTGATCTATATTCATTGGCACTGTTTATACTGTAAAACTTCTTCCATGCTGATTTAAAGCAGGCTGGAAATTTTGCGGATTGTTCAAAGTATCTGATGAGGGCAGTAGCAAGTTTTAGGCAGCAAACAGAATTGAGGTGTTGGGCATCTCAAGCCGATATAGAAGAAGCCAAATCATGCTCCACTATACTACGCCCCTACTGTGCCGCGCGGCATCGCCAGAAAAGGGCTGCTCTCTGCCCTTGCTCCCTCTGTGCTCCCTCTTGCTCCCTCTCGGCTCTCCTACGCTACCCTTACTGCTCCCTTACTGCTCCCTTATGCTCCCTTATGCTTTGCTTGACCAACTACGCGATATCCTACGTTCTTTACACCTACTCTTTTGGCTATCGAGCCGCCAAGGCTATGACAAACGAATATCAGCAGGCGACATGGATGACTATGCCAAAGAATGGTGGCGTTAATACCTTTATACTTGGACATGACACAGAGGCAGTCTTACCAGACGTTGAAGCTCAATTTCTGTTCATCAGCTCGTGCGACTCGCCATCACCACCGGCTTGAGAAGTTCCAAACGTGGCGCTGGCATTATAGCTGTCAAGAAAGATACGAGCATCAGATATATTTTGAGGAAGAAAACCCTTCAGCGATAATTTGTTCGACGCAGTCCACGTCTTGAAGGCGTGAACGTCCGCGCGCCCAACGGATTAAGACCATGCACCGCGATGATACTAGAAAATACCAAGTTAGGATCGAATTTTGGTATAAAAGTTGGCGGGTGGAAGTTTCAAGACTCTCTCAACCACTGCAACATCCGAGTGTCCAACTTCTGTCAGTTCCTTGAGGAATCTCCTCGTGTTTACTTAGACGGTTGGAGCCTTGAGAGATTGCTCGAGCGAGGCTACTTCTAAAAATTTAGGCACTACTCACAATGAAGAGGTCTCGGAGGTGAAAGAGGTGTTATCTTATTGTGCGAGCTCTGAGGGTCAAGCAGCCTGATTTCGGCCCAACTAGGCTACAGCAATCCAGTATCTCCTTGTAGTACCGGTCCCGGCGTTGTGTTGGAGTTTTGGTGTGTTGGTACCGTACGTGAAAGCTGGCTGAGATTGATTGATTGATTTATTACGCCCGGAGGCACTAAGCGGAACTAGTACTGTTCTACATACATTTCCTGTATTATCGCCATAACCTCTTTGAAAGCCCGTCTGCTTTGCTCAATTTACTCAATTTCTTGCATTTATTGTTGCGATTTGATTTTTGTGTCCCATATAGATTGTAAGTAGGTTTACTGAAGGCGATTCTCCAGCTGTTTAGTATCCTAACTGCAGCCACTAAAGCACTGCCTACTAAGGCGTTGGTGAGAGGGTTAGTTGTTTATCAGTCCGTGTCCGCTACCAGGTCCAGTATTTTGGTGTTTCCTGCGTATTTAATAATCGCCTCAATGGTTGCCAGGTTTGGTCTCCATTTACCGTTGTCTTTTTAGCTGGATTTGCCCCTAAGGAAGTACAGTAGGAGAGATCTCCCCATTTACTATTAGCTAGTCGTTGCATCTGTTGCCTTTAATCTCTCCACTGAGAGCATTGAAATAGGAAGTGTTTGACGGTCTCTTTACTCCCGCAATAGTCGCATTGCTCTGATTCCGTTGCGTTAATCACATTGTGGTAGCCATTTAGTCTAGCTATTCTAGTAAGTGGCTGAGCTAGTATTTTGGCACTTTTCTTAGTAAGAGAGTCATATATCTGTTTAATACACCTTCCTGGGAGGGCGCTATCCACCTCTTTGATATATTTCCCTACTGTCTTTGGTAGCGTGTCTCGACGCGGCCTTGATCTCCTGATATATCCTCGTATAGTCGTCCGTACTGGCTGTTTGTGTGCTGGGGTGGGGTCCTCTTGGGATAGTCTAGTATATCTCTTTGCGTATGCCTTTGCTGCTGTACTCCATTGTTGCCGGTTGCTTAATAGGATCTATTGGTTCCGTATCTCAGAGCGTTAGTCGGTTATTTTTCTAATTAAACTGTAGATCCTTCTTAGATACTTCTATCCTAATTATTGCTTTGGGTTTTAAATAGACTGGGGCGCTGATAGATAACTTGACTGGATAGTCACTGAAAGCTACTACAAAGATACATGGGTTGGTGCTTTGAAATCAGTGGTAAACGATGTACATATATAAGGGTTGATAGAGCATCTCAAATGATAAGTGTTGTGCCCTAAAATCCACTACTGTAACATAGGCTACGAGGCTGCCAATTTAGGCTCCCTTGTGCTGCGCCCCTTTGCTCCCTCCGGTGCTCCCTCGGTGCTCCCCCGTGCTCCCTCGGTGCTCCCTCGATGCTCCCCCCTGCTCCCTTTGCCGTCCCGGAACGGCAAAGGGAGCAGGGCTGCTTTAGAGGGAGCAGCGAGGGAGCACCGAGGGAGCAAAGAGGGATCTATGGGGCGGTGCAGGGCGCGCAGCAGGTGGGAGCCTGAATTGACTGCGTTGAGCCGGCTTCAGTTGCCCTCCATTTTGTTGGAAATGGTGGAAACAGGGAACGGTACTGTTACCCCTGTGGTTAGTAATCTCCGCATTGATCCGGCGCTAGTGAATGGGTATTTACCCTTCGCCCACTTCTTTCCTTCCTTCTTCATCGATATGCTCTACCTACTACATAGTTTAGTCAAATATATCTATATGCCTATCTACCCTCGTGTCCTCGTATACCAAGACATTTCTTCTGTACTGACTATGAAGATGAGAATGTCGTCATTTCAAGGAAATGACTCTGTCGCGTTCGTAATGACTCGAGCAAGCTTAGACGTTGCACTTTTTTCGTACATCTCGATTGCATCTTCATCTCAGCGTGACAAGACAGTAAGTCTACATCACATGATATATATTAGAGATCGTCGATGATCACTGCTGAGTCTGATAGCATCTTAGATTTCTAAAAGATAACAAGATTTTCAAAACACTTTATTTGTAGTCAACTCTGAGTCACATATGCTCTCTCACGTTATTGTCTGATAGTTGATTCATTTGTTCTTGTCATTTCTCTGCTTTTGCAACAACAAAATAAAGTTACTTGATTGATAAATATTTCAAAAGATATCAAAGCTTCTTGCTATTTCAACAACTTCAGACTCATTGAACAAGAAACTCAAATCATTTTATAATCAATGTGTGCATTGTATATTGCAATCAATTTCAATCATCATCTTTCTCGTCAATTAATGATTTATTGATGAGTGCTTTCAATATTGAGAAAAAATAAAAAAATTTAAAGTCAAGTTTTATTATGTTATTGCTGATTCAGAAAATTCTAAAATTCTTATGATAAAGAAAATCAAGAAGAAGAAGAAGAAGAATACAGATCTCGCTTGCAATGAACAAAGAAATGTAAATTATGATGTTCATTGATCAAAGTTCTCAAAAACAAAGAAGATGAAATTTCTTGAACAGTGTTTCTTGAAGCTGTATGATATTTCAAAGTTGAAAGTGCAAACTTTGCTCAAGAAATCTTTTAAACGCTGAATAATGCAAATTTCTTGCACTTCAGAATCAAGAGAGCTAGATCATTTCTGTAAGATTTGTCATCATGTTGACTTTCAATAATTAATCAATTGTTTTCTTGTGCAAGTTTTGAAGAACTTTAAATTGTTTTCATTAAAATGAGTTCTGCTGTGTAAGAAAGATTGTGCATTTTATTGCTTAATTGCAAAGATTGTGAAAGATGCTTTAAAAGAACAACAGATCATGATTGAAACTCAGAGAAAGAATGTCATATGTGATTTTAGAATATTGCTCAAAACAATAAATTCTGCTGATTATGCTAAGATAATTCTCTTGCTGATTTCACAGTCTGAGAATATTAATGACTTTAGTCACTTGATATTGTTCAAATATCATACTGAGAAAGATGTGATGATGAGAATAACAAATTATGAGATCTCTATTAAAAGCTTGCGAGTTGACTGTGAATTTATCAAAAGATGATGTCATTGCTGTGTGAGCAAGCAGTGTGAATTAAATTCTTCGATTGTGCAAGATCAAAATTTATCACAAAAGTTTCACTTAATAGATGTCAATCAGCAATGTGTTGTTGCTTACAAGCAGAATGTTCAATATGTGATTTTTAATTATGTCTGTAATGAAATGATGACATTGCAAAACATGAAAGTTCTTTGCAAAGATTTAATCATGAGTGAAGCTCTTATTCATGAAAAGCACAGATTATCAAAGATCATCAAAAATGCAATGATGTTTAAAAAAATGTTTGATGAAAGATATAAACTGATCACGTCAAGTCAAGTACTTGAGTTTGAATCAAGTATTTGACTTGAAAAGTGTTGAGTTGAGTTGAAATTTTTTTGAAAAAGTGTCGAGTTGAATTAAGAAGTTGAACTCAAGCACTCAAGTGTTACGAGTGTGTCGAAATTGAATAAAGTTTTCTAGTCAACAAGTTCTAGAAATTTTGACTCATGTTGAACTTCTAGCCTCAACACTCTATTCTAGCGCTTTCGATACTTGAGCAAACCTGCTTCGTTCTCTTTGTTTTGCTCTACTATAGATACAGCTCGAAACTCTCTTTGATTTCTTCTGTATTCTTAATATTCTAGTTAGAGCTATCTCTATTGATCAAACATTCTATTCAGCTACGCACTATCTCGCTGCAGTGTGATTAGATTCTAGGCACAATCTCAACATTAAGTCGAGTTGAGAAGCTTGATTTGATAACTCGATTCGAAAATTCAACTCGATTCAACAAGATATTAAATAGATGTAAATAGCTTGATTGAACAGTCTTCATGATCTTCTTCATGACTTTCTACCATGTTTTCTCGTCATGACTCTCTATCAAAGTCAAACGATCTTCATGTTTTTCCTTCATGTTTCTCTTCATGTTTCTCGTCATGACTTTCTTTATGTTCTTCTTCATGTTTCTCATCATGACTCTCTTCATGTTTCTCGTCATGACTTTCTTCATGTTTCTCTTCATGTTTTTCTTCATGTTTCTCTTCATGTTTCTCTTCATGTTTCTCTTCATGTTTCTCGTCATGATTCTTTTCATGTTTCTCTTCATGTTTCTCGTCATGACTCTCTATCAAAGTCAAATGATCTTCATGTTTTTCCTTCATGTTTCTCTT